>Ga0272446_1002419_pt1 | contig 25519 bp, 21 predicted proteins | sample YNPCB0061_FD_194587 | JGI IMG/M metagenome (GOLD analysis project Ga0272446, IMG submission 194587) | Hot spring microbial mat communities from Yellowstone National Park, WY, United States - YNP-CB-006-1 | ecosystem: Environmental > Aquatic > Thermal springs > Hot (42-90C) > Sediment | place...
AAACCGCCTGTCAAGTCGGTCTGTCGGGGGTCTATGACCTAGACAAGTGGCGTGGGGCAGGAATGCCTAACTGCGAGGTTGGGAAGCCCACGCTGTACCCGTAGGGTCAGCGTCGGGAGTATGTCACCAAACGAGAGAAAAGTTTAAGCATCGCAAAGAAAACCTTAATTCTCTCTGGGGATTCAGATAGACACGCCTAGCATCAGGGAAGTAGCCATCCTTGTTGCTGACCCTCTATGACGGATAGTGTTTTTCGGGATCCCCATGACCTCCATTCTCAGGGCTGTCACACTGAAGAGACCTTAGCCCCTGTAGCCCCTGTGGATCCGGGTTTGCAAAAACGTCTGGGGCTTTTGGTGCTGGGAATAGCGGGGTTGACTTGGTTGCTGATGGGGCTGGGCAGTGCCACCCGCGTCATGAATGCCGGCTTGTCCTGTCCAGATTGGCCTCTGTGTTATGGCACTCTCTGGCCCTCGATGAATCTGCAGGTGTTTTTGGAATGGTTTCATCGCCTGGTGGCAGCCACGGTGGGCAGTATGACCCTGGTTGTCCTGGGCATGACTCTGAGCTACCGACGGGTCTTGCCAAACTGGCTCCCCTGGGCAGCAGCAGCTTTGGTGGGGATCGTCGGGATCCAAGGGATCCTGGGAGGGCTGACGGTGACGGAACTGCTGCGCTTTGATATTGTCACGGCTCATTTGGGCACAGGCTTGCTGTTTTTTGCGACGCTGCTAGGGGTGGGGTGCCTGTTGCTCAGAACTGAACCGGTTCTCTTTCCTTGGGTGGGTTTATCTCGCTGGGCCTGGATTGGGGCAGGGGTGATCTATGTCCAAAGTCTGTTGGGGGCTTTGGTGGCGTCCCGCTGGGCTGTACACCAATGTCTGAGTGGGGTAGCAGCGGGTTTGTGCCATGTCCTCAATAGCCACTTGCTCGGTGTGATTCCAGCCACAATCGCCGTGGCAGTCGTTGTGGGGATAGGGATCCGGGGCTGGTCTGACTTGAGACCCCCTCACCGCTGGCTGGTGGGGAGTATAGGGTTACTGCTCCTGGGACAACTGGGCTTGGGGTGGGGGACATTCTCCCTGCGCCTCCAGGTGGAACCCTTGACGGTGGCTCATCAAATGGTGGGGGCTGCTCTGTTGGGATCCCTGATTCTGGCGGCACTGACGACATCACCGGGGACGAGCACACCTGAGACCACCTTATGAGGTTATAAGCATGGTAAGAGATGGGGTTTTGGCAGCACGCCCAGCGTTTTTGGCCTACTGGGATTTGGTCAAACCCAAAATTATTTTTTTGCTCTTGGTGACTACTGCAGGGGCGATGGGATTGGCGGGACATGGGCAGGTGGATCCCGGGTTACTGATTGTGACCTTGACAGGGGGGGGCTGTGCAGCAGCCAGTGCCCATGCCATCAATATGGTCTATGACCGGGACATTGATGAGCTTATGTCTCGCACCCAGAACCGTCCCCTCCCCAGGGGCCAGGTTCATCCCCGTTCTGCTGTGATGCTTGCCGTGGTTTTGGCGGTTTTTTCCTTTACCCTCCTCAGCCGCTACGCCAATGTGCTCAGTGCCCTGTTGGCCATGTCAGGAATTGTTTTTTATGTGGGGATCTATACCCATTGGTTGAAGCGGACCACCACCCAAAACATTGTGATTGGAGGGGCGGCTGGGGCGATTCCGCCCTTGGTGGGGTGGGCAGCGGTCACGGGTGGCCTCGATCCCACTGCTTGGGTGCTTTTTCTGATTATTTTTCTTTGGACACCCCCTCATTTTTGGGCGCTGGCTATTCTCAAAAAAGAGGATTATGCCCAAGCCGGGATCCCGATGCTGCCGGTAGTAAAAGGAAATCGGATCACAGCCCAACAGATGCGGATCTATACTCTTCTCCTGGGACTGTGCTCCCTGATCTTGGTCTATCCTTTGGGGGTGATGAGCTGGGGCTATGGGCTGGTGGCCATGGGGTTGGGGCTGTGGCTGCTGGGAAAAGTTGAGGACTTGGTTCGGGATCCCGATGACCGGCAGGTGGCTAAGGGGGTGTTTATGGCTGCCAATAGCTATCTGATGCTGTTGTATGCTGCCATGGCTGTAGATAGTCTGGTTGTTTCCCGTCTGCCGTTCTGGGGCTAGACTGAAGCCAAAAAATCCACCAATGCCCTGAATATGATGCCTGCGCCGATGAACCAGCACGCCCGCTCTGAACTGATTGCGGCTATTCAAACGCTCCACCCTGGGGATCCCTATTTTGTGGAGGTGCGTCTGGCTAAGTGGCGGGGAAAGTTTTTGCGGGCTGTCAAAGATGTGGCTCCGGGGCAGCCTTGGTGGGAACTGTGTTATTTCTACAGCTTTGAGGGGCAATGCTGGGCTTACCTACCCTGCACTCGCCAAGGCCACGCTGATTGGGGGTGGGGCTACACGGCAACCCAAGCGTATCTCAATAGTCTCTTGCTCTATTCCTAGTCTTGATCTGCTTGATCTGTAGCTCCCCTGGCCCATGCTGGGAGAAGGGGCGGGGGTGAGGGCAAAAATCCGCCGATCCCCTAGTTCCTCAGTTTCTGGTCTGAGCCTAACTGGTGGTCACGGTTTGGGACAGGGGCGGGAGGAGGCTGTATTCCAAGCCTTCGGCTAGGGCCCGGCAGGAAGCCTCGATAATGTTGGTGGAAACGCCCACGGTTGTCCAGCGGCGATGCTCGGCAGCAAATTCAATCAGGACGCGGGTCTTGGCAGAAGTCCCGGAACGTCCGTCCAAAATCCGCACTTTATAGTCAGCCAAATGGATCCCGGCTAGGGCTGGGTAAAACTCAATCAGGGCTTTGCGCAGGGCCCCATCCAAAGCTGCTACGGGGCCATTGCCCTCGGCGGCGGTGATCCGGGTTTGACCCTGCACCAAGACTTTGATCGCCGCTAGGGACTGCACCTGGGTTTCTTGGGGGGAACCTTGGGGATCCCAATGACTGGGGGTGGTGGCAGTGACGTTAAAGCTGAGGAGCTGAAAGGGCCTAGGGCGCAGGTGGAGGTGCTCGCGCACAAGCAGTTCAAAGCTGGCTTCCGCTGCTTCAAACTGGTAGCCCTCCATTTCTAGGGCCTTAAGGGTTTCTAAAATGGTGCGGGCAGCGGGATCCCCTTTGCTGAGGGTGACCCCAAAGCTGCTGACTTTGCTGAGGATGTTGCTCATGCCAGATTGCTCTGAAACGACAATGCGCCGTTCATTACCCACTTGCTCTGGCTCGATGTGCTCGTAGGTGAGGGGATTTTTTTGCACCGCACTGACATGGATGCCGCCTTTATGGGCAAAAGCGGACAGACCCACAAAGGGAGCATGGTCATCAGGAGCCAAATTCACGACTTCGCTGACAGCACGGGCGGTGGGGGTTAAGCGCCGCAAGCCCTGGGGCGGCAAGCAGGTATACCCCATTTTCAGTTCTAGATTGGGGATGACACTACAGAGATTGGCGTTGCCACAGCGCTCCCCATAGCCGTTGATGGTTCCCTGCACCATCCTAGCCCCGGCTCGCACCGCCGCTAAAGCATTGGCTACGCCGGTTTCGGAGTCATTGTGGGTGTGAATGCCGATCTGAACCTGGGATCCCACCTCCTGCACCACCACCGCCGTGATCCGCTCAATATCCCAGGGTAAGGTGCCACCGTTGGTATCGCACAATACCACCCACTCTGCCCCGGCCTGGACAGCGGTGTGTAGGGTTTCGAGGGCGTAGTCGGGGTTGCGCTGGTAGGCATCAAACCAGTGCTCAGCATCGTAGATCACCCGCCGTTTTTGGGATCCCAAAAAGGTGATGGTGTCTCGGATCATGGCCAGGTTTTCTGTCAGGGTGGTGCCCAAGCCTTCAGTGACGTGGAGATCCCAGGATTTGCCAAAAACCGTGATGTAGTGGGTGCCGGCAGAGAGAATCGCTTGCAAAAAGGGATCCTCGGCGGCGGGGCGGTGGGGGCGGCGGGTGGAGGTAAAGGCCACCAACTGGGCTTGCTCCAGGGGATGCTCTTTCATCTGCCAAAAGAATTGTACATCCTTGGGATTGGCTCCGGGCCAGCCCCCTTCAATCAAGGGGATCCCCAATTGATCCAGCAGTCGCGCCAGGGTAACTTTATCGTCCACTGAGAGAGAGAGTCCTTCCCGTTGGGATCCATCCCGAAGGGTGGTGTCGTAGATTACAATCGCGGGGCGGGGGGTGGGCTGGGCAGCGGGCATGGTCGGGTCGGAATCGTTTGGGGTGCTTTTCTAGGTTAGCGAATAATGCTCAATAAAAGGGACGGAGGATGGATTGGCTGAGGGAATTGTTGGGGAATCGGCTGAGGGGTTCTCCAGCTCGGGTGGAGGGCAGGGCATAAACGAATCTGGGCTGGTATAGTTTGACAGAATGATCCAGCAGTGGAGAGATCCCTGGGTCTGGAGAAGAGGATGAACACCGGGTTTATTGGGGAGGTCCATGAATCCTTACGGCGGTTGCAGCGGCAGCAATCCCAGCCGTGGCCGCATCAGTTGACCATGGCTCGCTTGGTGGCCCGGGGGCTACGCTTGGGCCGGGGTGCTTTGATCCAAGTGGTCAGTGCCGGTGAACACCGTCTCAGTTATTGGTTGCCTTGTTTGCTCATCCCTGGACCGGTGATTGTCTGTGTGCCCCGCTCCCTCCATGCCCAGGTGCTCAGTGAGGAGATCCCCTGGTTACGGCAACACTTGGGGTTTACCAAGCCGGTTTACCAAGATCCCGATTGGCCCAACCACCGGGAGGGGGTGCTGCTGGTTGATCCCTATGACTGGCTCCAGGCAAAACGACGGGGGGAGATTCCCGTTGGCATTCCGGTTCTGATGGATGGGGCGGAAGGGCTGCCGGAATGGGTGGATCAGGCGGGGACGATCCAGGTTACCCCCCAGGATTGGCTAGCTCTTCACCATGCTCTGCCCCATCTCGGGATCCCGGAGTACTATCACGCTTTGCTCAGTCGGCTGCTGCGCCGGCCCCTGCTTCGTTTTCCTGTGTTCCGGGATGAAATGGAGCCGGTGCTAACCCTGCTGTCCCACCAGGAACGCTTTTGTCCCCGCCGGTGGCAACAGTTTAGTCAGCAGATTCGGGATCCCCAGACGCTGGTGTGGGCAGAAAAAAGTCTGGACTCTCTGGGGATAACCCTGGCGGGCACCCCCCTCCAACCGGCTACCTGGCTGAGAGGGGTGTGGGCAGATCACCCCTTGGTGCTGATTGGCCAGGGCTTAGATGCAGATCCCCAGGCCAGTTCTTTTCGCCGCCGCTTGGGCCTGCCGGAGCTGACCTGTCTACGCTTTCATCCCCGTCCGGATCAGGACTTGGCGCTATGGATCCCGACGCCCCTCCCTGCTCCCAATACCCCCCAGTTTCACGCTGCCCTGCTGCGCCATGTCCGGCAGGTGGTAGCGGCACCCTGGCAACGCTTGGTGATCTTGTTATCGGATCAACCCCTGTTGTTTCAGCTTGGGGCGAGTTTGGCGGCGGAATGGGGATCCCGGGTGGGGGTGAATCGCCCGAGCCCGATTTTGGTCAGCAGTTGGGAGTATTGGCTCCAGGCAGGATTACAGTTACCTACCCCTGAGGTGGTCTTGGTGGGGACATTGCCTTTTCCCTCCATGGCCGATCCTTTGGTGGCGGCGCGGGTGGAAACCTACAAACGTCAGCACCAAGACTGGTTTCGTGAGTATCTCCTGCCCATTGCCCTCACCCGTTTTCACCATAGCCTTAGTGGCCTGCGTCACCACGGCGGCGCTTTGGGGATTTTGGATAGCCGTGTCCTCACCCGCAGCTATGGAGCCGACTTTTTGGGGATGCTGCAACCCTATGTCCGTGTCTCCCACCTGCCAGCGGAGCCATGAACCGCGCCGGACTGATCCTACTGACCCTACTATTTTTGGGCTTGGGGATTGTGGCCTTACCCATCCACGGCGAGGTGCGCTGGCGCAAAACTTGGTCGGGATCCCTGGGGGTCTGTTGGCGGGTGACAGGGTTGGGGATCCCCCTCAACCAGGGGCGGATGCGTGGTTATTCCTTTTTGAGGGAGCCAGGATGGCCTCATTGGTGGCGGCTACTCCGCTGGCTGATCCGTTTTGGGCGGGTGCACCACTGGCAGGTGTCTGCTGACATCGGTTTTCGGGATCCCGCGCTCACCGGGCAGTGGCTCGGGGTGATCAGCGCCCTTCCCCCCGTGATAGGACGGTGTATTCACCTCACCTTTACCCGCACCGGCTGGCAACTGCGGGGCAAACTTCAGGGATCCATCGCCCTGGGCTGGCTGCTGGCTCTGGGACTGAAGCTGGGATGGGCGCGGCTGCACGCCTGTCTTAGATTGATTTTTAGATTGATTAGGACTTGGCAGCGGGACGGGACTGGTGTGCCGTGAGGATCATCCGCATTTGTTTCAGTTCACTGGCGATCAACCACAGCCCCTTGTTTTGCCGCTCCACCAACTGGGTGAGATAATCGAGCTTTTGGGCCACATTGGTAGCCTGCATTTCCTGCTGCTGTACCCGCTCTGTCAGCACCGAGAGCCGTCCTACCACTTCCCGCTGCACCAAGTTTTCGATCCCCTGAATCAACAGGGTCTCCACTTCCGTCATCTTGTTCAGTAAAGCCTGGGAGTCCGCCTCCGCAGGGGTAGCAGCCACCTCCGGTTCCGCAGGGGTAGCCATTTGCAGGGCATCGTGGATGCGAGCCAGCAAAAGCTCCTGGGAAAAAGGCTTTTCAATAAAGTCAAACCCCACAAAGGGTTCCGGGATCCGGGCTGTGACCTGCTCCTTCAGACCGGACATCATAATAATCGGCACCGAGCGGAGGCGTTCGTCACTGCGGATCCCCTGCATGGTGTCGTAGCCGTCCATTTTGGGCATGACAAAATCCAGCAGGATCAGATCCGGCAGATTTTTTTTAGCACTTTCAATGCCACTGGAGCCGTCTTTCGCCTCCAAAACATCAAACTGACCCGCCAAGATCCCCGAGACCATCTTGCGGATCATGATGCTGTCGTCAATCACCAAAACTTTTTTGCTCATAGGGATCCCGGATGCCACTCTTTTTATACCCACAACTGGGAGGGAATGCCAGAGGGTCAGGCAAGGAACTCCCTAGGGTTTGTCCACAGGTTGTAAGGCTCGGATCACCGCCATAAGTTCATCGTATTGGGCGCCGGGCAGCACCAACACATCCGGTTGCTCTGTACTGCGTGCATACACTCGCCCGGGATCCCGACTATCGGGGGCAAAGGTCAGCACCACCGGCTGGGACTGGCGATCGGGGCGGGGCAGGAGGGTCACGGTCAGCTGGGGTTGTTTGAGGGCAGCACTGGCTTTGCTAGGGGGAATAAACTCGATGGCTTCAGCCTTTTGCAGGGGGTCAAGCAAACCCGTGATCACCACTTGTCTGTCCGGTTGGTCACTGATCACCCATTCTTCGCTGTCAGGAACAGGGGTGAGATTGCGGCTGAGGGCGGCATCCTGGGCTTGGATGCGAATTTCTGCCAGATCAGCGCCGCTCAAGCGGGTGAGATGGGGGAAACGCAGTTGATTTACCGTCACCGTCAGATCCGACAGCAACTCCAAGGGCACACTCATGATCCCCGGCTGATCCGAACTGAGGGCGTGGAGTTCATCCAAAGCATTTTTCGCCAACTCCAGGGTCAAAGGCTCGTCCCCCTTGAGGGTAATACTCAGATCTGGCTGCTGCAGGCCATAGGTTTTCAGGGTTTTGGCGTCACTCTTGCTCTCAGTCACAAAAGCGGAAGCCGTTGCCGTAGCAATTTTATCCAACCACGTGCGAATGCGCTGGGGATCCCCAGGCAGGGTGCCATTCACCGTCCATGCTCCTTGGGTTTGGGTGAGCGTGATAGCTGGCGTCCGCCCCTGCCCGCGAATCGTGATTTCCTTGACTTGATCCGGAGAGAACCTGAGCAAATGCCGATCCCGCAGCCGAAACAGATCCGGCGTCAGGGCATATTCATCGATCACCGGAATGGTGATCACCTCTCCCTCATCCACCCGGGCATAAACAGCGCTGCGGTCAAAGGTGGGATCCCCAACCCGGATCACCCGTTGAGACTGGTCGGCTAGCTTCAGGGTCACCGTGGTGCGGGCGGGATCCAGACCAAACTCCTGGAGTTGGGTGACCCCCCCTAGGGTGGCTACCGGCTTGAGTTCACTGGCAGCGCGTAAAAGCTCATTCACCGTATTCACATCTGCCAGCACCTGCATCGGGCTTTGCACCTGCCATTGGGATCCCTGGCGCTGCACCTGGACATCATTGACCTGCACCTGGGTGATCTCCAGAGTATTAAAGCTAACAAGGGGCGTCGGTTGCTCCCCCTGGGAAGGAGCCATCCGGTCATAGACCAGCACCCCCGCCGCCAGAGCCAGGGCCACCACCGCCAAAATCAGAGTATTGGGCTTGAGCATCCTAGGGACTCCAGATCTAGGCTACGATCAGACATAACGTGAACTTGACCTGATTCGCAACTCCTGCCAGCGAGGAAACCTGCTTCTGCTCATCCCCCTTTTGGGAGGAGGTGAGTCTCCAAGACAGGAAGGCAGCGTACCCCAAAGCATTTCCACTGGAGAGGGCATGGCTGATGGCACTGCATGCTGAACTGCACCGACACCTAGGGGGATCCGTTGTCCCCCGCATTCTCTGGCGCTATTGCCAGCGGGAGCAACTCCCCTTGGCTGCTGCCTATCCCACCTACAGCGAGTTTGAACAGTTTTACACCCGGCCCCGCACCACCCTGGCAGAATACCTGGAATTGCACACCCTCGTGGAGCAGGTGCAAACCCTCAAGGCCTTGCCCTACTTTATTCGCCGCCTCCTGCGGGGTGCTTACATCTTTGAGGACTTGGCTTATCTAGAGATTCGCTATACCCCTTACCTCCGCACGGATCCCCAATTAAGTGAGCCGGAGCGGATTGCCCAAATGGAGCAAGTGGTGCAGCAGGTGGCCCAAGCTATCCGTGACACAGAAGCCGAATACCCGATCATCACCCGCCAGATTCTCTGCTTACACTCCCGTTTGCCCAGCACCGTCAACCGCGCCATTGTGGAGCTAGCCGTGGCCCATTCCCAAGACGTGTGTGGACTGGATCTGGCCGGGGGGGATGCCAACTACGGCGAACGCATGGAGGAGTGGATCGGGCTTTATCGCTACGCCCTGGCCCGGGGGCTAAAAACCACCGCCCACCTTTATGAAACCCCCCAGGGGTGTCATCCCCAGTTGCTGCCCTACGTCTCTCGCATTGGTCACGGGATCCAGATTCCCCTGCGGCACCCAGAGCTTTTGCCAGAATTAGCGCGGCGGGGGCAATGTCTGGAGGTCTGTCCCACCACCTACATCAAGACGGGCACCTTGGCCACTTTGGAACCCCTGCGCACGGTGTTTGATCGCTGTGGGGATGCTGGGGTTGACATTGCCATTTGTACCGACAATGCCGGTTTGCACAATGTCCGCTTGCCCTTTGAATATGAGAATCTACTCACCTTGGACATCATTGGCTTTGAGCAATTGCAAGCCTGTCAGGAAGCTGCTTTCCGTCATGCCTTTGCCTGGCCCCACCCTGCCCGCCCGGCTTCGTTGCTCAAGGGCTTGAATAACCTTGCCGACACCGGTGTCATCCCGGCTGTGGTTGCCACCCAATAGCCCTCTTCTTGATGTTCTTGATGCTCTTGAGATATTTTGAGATGCTCTGAGATGTTCTTCAATTGCATCATGAGTGCAGCAAGGGTGGAATTCTCCTTGTTCCATCTTGTCCCCACAGGTGAAGAGTGATGGTGAAAATTATTGCGCGGCGGCCCTTGGGATCCCGACCGGTTTATGACATTGGTCTAGCTCAGGATCACAACTTTCTCACAGCCTCAGGGTTGGTGGCGGCTAATTGCTTTAATAAATCTCACTCCACCGCCTACGGGTTTGTCACTTACCAGACTGCCTACCTCAAGGCAAATTATCCCACAGAATACATGGCGGCATTGCTCTCCTCCGTAGGGGGGGATCAGGACAAAGTCCAGAAATATATTGCCTATTGTTTATCTGTAGACATTCAAGTTCAGCCCCCTGACATCAATCAGTCCGAATTAGATTTTACCCCTTTGGGCAAAACCATTGTGTTTGGCTTGGGGGCGATTAAAAATGTGGGAGAATCTGCCATCCAAGCTATCCTAGAGGTGCGCCGTCAAGGGGGAAAATTCACCTCTCTGGCTGATTTTTGTCAGCGCGTGGATAGCCGGGCGGTGAATAAACGCGCCATTGAAGCCTTGATTGGGGCGGGGGCTTTTGATTCTCTGGGATCCAACCGCCGGCAGATGATTGCCCACCTAGAAACTCTCTTGACCTGGGCTGCCCAACAGGCCAAATCCAAAGCCATGGGTCAAGCCAGTCTCTTCGACCTTTTGGGTTCGGGAGGTGGGCAAGGATTTTCCGCCATTCCCCCGCCCCCTGCTGTCCCAGACTTTGAACCGGCGGAAAAATTAAAACTGGAAAAAGAACTCTTGGGATTTTATGTCTCTGATCATCCTTTAAGAGGGATCCAACCTGTGTCGCGGTTGCTGGCTCCGGTTTCCCTTGGGGCAGTGGCTGAGCGCCCCCATGATGCCCCAGTCTTGTGCCTGGGGTTAGTCACCGCGATTAAAACCGTAACCACCAAAAAAGGGGAGCGCATGGCCATTATCCAGGTGGAAGATTTGACTGGCAGTTGTGAAGCGGTGGTCTTTCCCAAAACCTATGAGCGTATCCAGTCCCATCTCATCCCGGATCAGCGGCTGTTTATCTGGGCCAAAGTGGATCAGCGGGATGAGCAAACCCAACTGATCGTCGAACAAGTCCAGCCAGCAGAGACCATGGATTTTGTCGTGGTGGCTCTGGCTCCCGCACAAGCCAACCACATTCAAGTCCTGCACCGTTTGCAGACCCTTTTGCATGGGCAGCAGTCAGAACACCACCCCAGTTATCATCCAGTGATTGTGGTGGTGGGACAGGGATCGGCCTGCCGCTTGGTACGCTTGGGATCCCGCTATGGAGTTGCCGATGCCTACCAAACTGCGGCGCGGCTCGCCCAGGCTGGCTTTGTTGCCAAGGCCATGACACTACAGGCGACTCTGCCCCAGCCATGATCCGCACCATCCCGGAATTACACCAGCTCAAAGCTATGGGTCGTCCCTTGGTCGCCTTGACGGCCTACGATGCCCCCACAGCCCGGTTAGTGGCAGCAGCCGGGGTTGATCTGATCATTGTCGGGGATAGCGTGGGCACCAATGTTCTGGGTTATGAGAGCGAACGGGAGGTCACCCTGGCCGATATGGTGCATCACCTGCGGGCGGTACGGCGGGGATCCCCCCAGGGGCTGGTGATTGCCGATTTGCCCTACGGCACCTATACCCACATCGATCAGGCTCTCGAAACTGCCAAGGCTTTAGTCCAGGCTGGGGCCAGTATCGTCAAGCTGGAGGGGCCAGAAATTGCCGTGATCCAAGCCTTAGTCGCTGCTGGCATCCCGGTGTGTGGTCATTTAGGCTTACTGCCCCAAACCCAGAGGGAACGGCGGGTGCAGGGAAAGACCCTGGCGGAAGCCCAAGCCCTTTGGCAGGGATCCCTAGCCCTGGAGGCGGCGGGGGTCTGTGCCCTGGTGCTGGAACTCATTCCCCAAGAATTGGCCGGTTGCATCACTCGCCGTGTGGGGATCCCCACCATTGGGATTGGCTCTGGTCCTGACACCGATGCACAGGTCTTGATTGTGCAGGATGTTTTGGGGTTGAGTCCGCGGCAGCTCCGTCTAGCCAAAGCCTACGCCAATCTCGGAGAACAAGCCCTCAGTGCCCTACAAGCCTATGTCCAGGAGGTCAGAGAGGGGCTTTTCCCGGGGCCGCAACAAAGCCGTCCCATGCCCCCGGAAACCCTCGCCGCCTTTCAAACCTGGTTAGCAGACCGTGGATTCTGATCCCGCTGGCGGCACATCTTGCCAGCGCCCATTGCCCACTGCCCGGATCGCCTCAGTCAGGGAAAACGCACCGCTGTAGAGGGCCTTGCCCACAATCACCCCGGCCAAACCAGGGCAACCCAATAGCCCCAGGAGATCCGTCAGGGATCCCACTCCCCCCGAGGCAATCACCGGCACAGGACTGACCGCCAAGACCTGCTCTAGGGATTCTCGATTCACCCCTTGCAACGTGCCATCCCGCTGAATATCAGTAAAAATGATTGCCGCCAGCCCAGGTATATCCAGGCTCGCCACCACCTCTGTGGCGAGAAGCCCCGTCTCCGTCAGCCATCCCCTGGTTGCGACTCGCCCCCCCTTGGCATCGATGCCCACCACAATCCGCCCTGGAAATTCTTGGCACAAGTCCCTCACCAAATCAGGATTCTCCACCGCCACCGTACCCAGAATCACCCGCTCGACCCCCAGTTCCAGCAGGTCTCGAACCCGCTGCCGGGAGCGGATCCCGCCTCCCACTTGAATGGGCAGGCTCAGTTCCCTCACCAGGGCCCGAATCACCCCATCATTGACCGGATCCCCGGTTTTAGCGCCATCGAGATCGACTATATGCAAGCGGGTGGCCCCTTGGGACTGCCATTGTTTCCCTAAGGTGAGGGGATCCCCCACCACAGTGCTTTGGCTGTAGTCTCCTTGGTAGAGGCGCACGGCTTGACCTGCGAGAATATCCACAGCGGGAATCACATCCACAGGTTTCCTCCAGAAAACGTCACAAAAATCACCCAATTCCTGAGAACGCCCACAATCGGGTATACCATGATAACTGCTGCTGCGGTGGTTGGTTATGTCCGAGCGTGGAGTCAACAAAGCCTCTCAAAAATCCTTTGAACTGATGCGCAGCTTTGCGGAGACCTACGCCAAGCGCACCGGCACCTATTTTGCTGCCGATCCCACGGTGACGGCCGCTGTGATCGAGGGCTTAGCCAAACACAAAGACGAATTGGGATCCCCCCTGTGTCCCTGTCGCTTTTACGAAGACAAAGAAGCGGAAGTCAAAGCCAGCTACTGGAACTGTCCTTGTATTCCCATGCGGGAGCGGAAAGAATGTCACTGCATGCTGTTTCTCACCCCCGATAACCCCTTTGCCGGTCATGCCCAGGAATTGCCCCCGGACGTGGAAGTCGACTACTACTGTGGAGAGGCATAGGCTAGGCTTTTGAGAGATTTCAGATGCTTTGGGAAACCTGCGGATGTGGGGTAGAATCCGTTCCCTCAATCAAATGCTCGACTATCAGTTGCCAGCCTTTCGTCTTTTGGGGCGGGCGCGGCAACAGGGATCCCGGATCTTGATTCGCGTGGAGCACATGCGCGGCGATACCGTGAATATCCCAGAATTACAGACCCTGCTGATCAATCTCGTCACTGCCGCCCAACTGCCCCAGCGGGAGCTGGTGGTACAACTCATCTGCCGGCAAACGGGAGAACTGACCTGGCAAGAACGGCTGCACCTAGAGCCGGATCCCGAACTCACCTGGGTGCGTCCGGATCGCAAAGCTCTCCTCCGGCAGGACTATCCCTTGTGGCGGGTGAGCTTTTTTGCGGCAGGGGTAATTTTGACTGTGATCGGGGTAGCGGCACAGTCCTGGAGTCTGGGGATCCCGATTGCCTTGGCAGTGGCTATGGGCACAGCCTTTCCCCATCTCAAACGAGCCTTGCTGTCCTTTTTGGATCTGTGGGTGCGGTTGGGTTTGGGGGTGGCTGGGGCAACCTGTGTGGGGATAGGGGGCTGGCTCGTGGCGGTCAATGGGCTGATCAGTTTGGTGCCGGCGAGTCTCCTGCTGGTGGGGGGCTGGACGTTGCTGGGGCTGGCCCTGTGAAAACCTTCCCCTTGGCCGTGAACCTTAGCTGCCCCTGGCAGGATCCCGATAATGGCAGCCAGGATCTGCACATCCATCAAATCAGCAAGGAATTGGGTACGACCACTGTCCTAGCCTCTGTCAGCTTGACCCTAAAAGCAGGCACCATCTCCGCCCTTCTGGGAGCCTCCGGCTCAGGAAAATCCACCCTATTACACCTCATTGCCGGCATTCTCACCCCGGATCAGGGTGACATTATCCTTGGTCGCCGTTCCCTGCTCGGGATCCCGATACACCGTCGCCGCGTGGGGTTGGTTCCCCAAAACCGTTTGTTATTTCCCCATTTATCTGTGGGTGAAAACATTGCCTTTGGCTTAAAAATGCAGGGTATCAACCGCCCAGATCGGGAAGCCCAGGTGGTACAGATGCTGGAGCGGGTGCAACTGGCGGGTTTTGCCCATCGGGATCCCCGTTCCCTCTCCGGGGGACAGGCCCAGCGGGTGGCTTTAGCGCGGGCCCTGGTGGTCAAGCCCCGGGTTTTGCTCCTGGATGAACCCCTTTCTGCCCTCGATGCCCACCTCCGCCAGGAGATGCAGGAGTTAATCCGCAGCCTCCACAGCGAGACCCACACCACCACCCTGATTGTTACCCACGATCAACAGGAAGCCGTGGTCCTGGCCAGCCATCTTGCTCTCCTCCACCACGGGCAGATCCTTCAGCAGGGATCCCCGACAGATTTCTTTTATTGCCCCCAGAGCTTGACCGTGGCTCGCTTTTTTGGGGGCGTCAATTTTTTCCCCGCCATTGCAGAGGGGCAACGGGTATGGATCCACGGGATCCCCTTTACCCTGGGTACCCCCTTTCAGGGAGAGGGCTGGGTGACGATTCGCCCTGAGTTGGTGCGGGTGTGGCAGTCCCCCCCATCCCAGATCAACACCCTACCCATGCAGATTCAGCAGCGCACCAGTACCGGTTTGCAGTGGCGGTTATACCTGCACCATCCCTGCGGCCTCGCTCTCCAGGCCTGGGTCAGCCATCCTCCTAGTCAGGAGCAGGTTTGGGTCGAGTTTCCCCCAGATGCTCTGTGGATGATGCCCCCTGAAACCCCGCTCTGATCCCTGGGATTCCCTGCCCCAGTCCCAGCCTCATCCCCAATCACCTTTCCCACCCCGGGATCCCGCCATCTTCTGCTATGGTGAAAAACGCATCAGCAACCCACCCAAGGAACCCTCCCATGTCCGACCCGGAAGTGATCCTATCGGTGCGCGACCTCCACGCCACCATTGAGGACAAACCGATTCTCAAAGGACTGAACCTCGAAGTCAGAGCCGGCGAAGTCCATGCCATCATGGGTCCCAACGGCTCTGGCAAAAGCACCTTCTCCAAAATTGTGGCCGGGCATCCCAGCTACACCGTCAGCGGCGGATCCCTGACTTTCCGGGGGGAAGACTTATTATCCCTGGCGCCAGAAGAGCGGGCCCAGCGGGGTGTTTTTTTAGCCTTTCAGTACCCCATGGCAATTCCCGGTGTGAGCAACCTAGATTTTCTCAAAGTCGCCTATAATGCCCGCCAGCGCTATCTCGGGCAACCGGAAGTCGATGCCCTAGAATTTGATGACCTCATCCAAGAAAAACTAGAACTGGTGAAAATGGATCCCGCCTTTTTAGAGCGCAGCGTCAACGAGGGCTTCTCCGGTGGGGAAAAAAAACGCAACGAAATCCTGCAAATGGCTGTCCTCAATCCCACCCTGGCTATTTTGGATGAAACCGACTCTGGCTTAGATATTGATGCCCTGCGGATTGTCTCCCAGGGGGTGAATCAGCTTCGCCAGCCCAGCAACGCCATCGTCTTGATCACCCACTACCAACGCCTGTTAGATTACATCGTGCCGGACTACGTCCACGTCATGGAGGCAGGGCGCATCGTCTTAACCGGGGATAAAACCCTGGCCTACGAACTGGAAGAACGGGGCTACGACTGGGTCAGAGAGGAGGAAGCCTAAATGCTCAGTGCCGATCACTTTTTCTCCCATCTCCTCAGTCAATTGCCCGATCAGCCCAGGGATCCCGAAGCCTTAGCCGCCCTGGCCTTTCTTGACAGCAAACCCCTGCCCAAGCACCAAGAGTCCTGGCGGTTTACCGATCTCTCAGCCCTGTTGGCCCAGTCCTGGCAGCTAGCCCCGCAACCCAGCTTGCCCGCCCCCCCGCCCCCCTTGAATTGCTTCGGCAATCAGCCCCATCATCTTTTGTGGGTGACGAACGGCTACAGCGACAGCACCATCCCGCCAGAGTTGCAACCTTATTCAGCGATCCTCCCCCCCTTCCTCGATGAATTTATCGCCCTCAATGTCCTTTGTGCTCCTCAGCCCTTGCATCTCCAAGTCAAAGAGACCTTAACCGTCCCCCTGGTAATTGTTTATGACACCGCCCTTGGGATCAGCGCCCATCCCCAAGTGATCCTTGACATTGCTCCCCACATCGAACTCACCCTGATCGAATGGTTTCAGGGACAAGGCTGGAGCAATAGTCTCACCCGTCTGTCCCTCGGTTTGGGATCCCGCCTCCACCACACCCGTTGGCAAGACCAGGATCGGGAATCCGGGATCCACATAGGGCACACCCAAGTCCTGCAAGCCCGTGACAGCCATTATCAACTCACAGCGCTGCACACAGGCTCTTGCCTTTCCCGCCACAGCCTTGCCATCACCTCCCAGGGATCCGGCACCCATACCGATCTCAAAGGACTCACCTGGATTCAAGGTCAACAAATCAGCGATACCCACAGCAGCCTTACTTTTGAGCAGCCCCACAGCAGCAGTCGCCACCTCCACAAGAATGTCGTCCAGGATCAGGCTCATGCCATATTTTGTGGGCGGATTCATGTCCAGCCCTCTGCCCAACGCACCGATGCCAGCCAGACCAGCCGCACCCTCCTGCTTTCTGCCAAAGCCCGCGTCGATACCCAGCCCCAACTGGAGATCCAAGCCGACGACGTCAAATGCAGCCATGGCGCCACCGTCAGCGAACTCGATCCTGACCTAATTTTTTATCTCCAGAGTCGCGGCATTCCCAAACCCCAAGCCCGGACAATGCTCGTCCAGTCCTTCATCAGCGAGATTCTCAGCAGCGGCAGCCTACCCTGGCTCAACAGGCTCAGCACTCCAGCCGAATCACCCCTAAGCGGGAACTTGTGCGCACACAAAGAGCAAAATTAGAACCCGGATCATTCACATCCCGGATTTGAAACCTGGCATTGACATTACTATTGTCATCTCCGCCATCCGAGCCAAAAGAAATCCGCCGGCACATCGGCACAGAGAATTGAGTCGCACAATCGTTGGCAAAATTAGAGCCAGTATCATCAAGCCGCACAATTGGGTCTAGCACTGTGCGAATGCAGGTTTTTCGAATCTGGGCACAGCGGGCAAAAAAAGCCGTCGGATCATTAGGATTAGCATTAAAAAGATTATCGGTTGTGCCCTCCCCCCCCGGGAAAGCAGCCGTGATCACTGGCCCATTCGTGGCATCCGGCTGAAAAACCACCACCTGCCAGCGCTCCCCAAACCGTCTGGCATTACTTTGGGCTGTCCGCGCCGCCCGTAAAATTTCACTCTGGGCCGTACTGAGGCGAATCCGCCGGTTGAGATTAATGGCGGCAGGTACACTGATCATTGCCAGCACCCCAGCGATCACCAAAACCACCAGCAACTCCACTAAAGTAAACCCCTGGGATCCCGGCTGTTTCAGATGCTTCAACCGATACCAAAGCCAGTGCTCATAAAGCTTCATAAAAGTACTCCTAACGGTCTTCCCGTCTGAAATGAGCTGGAATAAACACTTGTCTAGAAACAACCGGGCAGTAACCAGGATCTGAGGTCAGCGTACAGGCAGTATTGGGGTCAAACCCAGCCCGTCCCCAGGCATTGCCCATCAAATGCACAATCACATCCTGGGATCCCGCCGGATCCCGGCGGGTATCGCGTAGGCTTACACAGGCATAAAACCCCAGCATTGCCGTGTTAGAGCTAACGATATACCCTTGCGGGCAAGCAGGGGCAGGTCCAGGAGTCTGCGGAGCATCCACAAAAGTAGCCAACACCTCCACGTTTGTAAATCCACTTGTGCCACCCCCCCCCAGGTCAGCTGCACGAATTCGCCCTGCCCCCGCAGAATCTGCCGTAATCTCTTCTCCCAAAAGGGTAATGATTTTCCCATTGGCATCAAACGGCCAGCGAGAAAACTCCGGCGGTTGCGGCAGGACATAACTCGTATTCACCATGGGATTCACACCCTCTCCTGGCCCAGCTGGAGCTGTCGCAGCGGCAGTTGTCGTGCGGTAGCAGTCACTCCAGATATGGGGGCGATACACCTGTCGCAGAATCCGTCCTTGCCCAGCTTGCCACCACCTGCGTCCCTCCGAATCAGAAGTGGGAGGAATCGTACGGGTATGATAGCCCCGGTTTAGTTTAAGGTTATAGACAACCAACTCGTAAGCCACGCCCATTCGAGTCAACTCATTCTGGGCGTTCACCTGAGCTTCAGTGCGATAGGGCTGGGAAGTCTCCGGTGATGGGAGCACCGTCGGGCGACAATTTGCCGGCAGATTCTCCACCCGCCAAAAAGCCAAAACAGGCCGCCGCCAATCCTCTCCTGTTAAAGGTCCCGTCGGAATCAGAGACATGTTTTCTGGGCTAGCCCTCAAGATTTGATTGAGATCCGGAGTCCCATCGGGACTCCCAGTGCGGGTTGTAGCACTTGTGGGGGCATTAAACTGTGTTCCACCACTCCATTCATCGTTATAGACATACACTGCTTGCCGCAAATCTGCAGCAATAAAATTAACGGCCGCCTGCATCTCCGCTTGCACTTCCGTCCGGGCTGACTCCCGCCGATCCGCCACCAACAACCGCACCACAATCGCCGCTGTCCCCGACACAAAAATGGCAGCCGCAATCATGCCCCCCAACAGTTCCCCCAGCGTAAACCCCTGACTAGAACCTGGATGTATCCGTTTCTTCATTCCTGCCATCACTGCCTCCTAAGGTGTAGCTGAAGGAGTAGGGGTAGCACCCCGAAACTGAAGCAAACTGCTGGCCCGACCCATTTCTGCCGACATCACCACCAAAGGATTCTGGGTCATCGGCCCCTGACCAAGCACCTGTCCGCCAATCGCAAAAGGACGAATCGGTTCTACCGTCAACCCAGGATTCGGGATCCCGTTAGCGTCAAAAGCCGTGCGGTAATAAACCCGCACAGTCATAGTGTACAGACAAGGACGCAGCAGTAACTCAGTGCCCGTTTGCAAAGGCGAAGCCGGCAAACCAACAGCATCATTGATCTGCATCCGCTGCATCGGATCATCATTCCCCCGACAAAATCCTACCCGCTCATTATTCACATCTGGGCGAACACTGCTGGCGATACAACACATCTCCCCAGGATCCCGAAAAATCTGGATCACATACTCCACCCGGTTAAAGGGATCACAGCTGGCATTATCAGGACTCGTCCACGGAAAACACTTCACCGTTGGATCCCCGATCACCCCATTAGGGAAGCCCACCCCTGGCGGATTCACCCTCGCCAAAAAGGGTTCTGTCCCCGGTCGGACTTGACTGGGCAGAGGCGTTGGTGGAACTGCATTGAGGGGCAGTCGCCAAGCCGGCAAAGGATAAGCCCGAAAACCCCGTACATTAGGCAATGGCGACGGCGTCATAAAATCCAAAGGCGTCGCCGGAGCAGTAGGAATCGGCAATGGCGTACGACTATCCAGAGGCTCACTGCCCAAGTCCATCGTCGCCCGAAACCGATCCAACTCCCCAATAGCAAGCTGAGTTGCTACCTCAACCCGCTGCGACTGCAAGCGTCCCAAAACTGCCACAGCCACACTTGGCGCCAGCGCTGCCAAAGCAATACTCACAATCGCTAAGGAGGCTAACACCTCAATTAGAGTAAATCCTCGTCCTTGCCTCGCCCCTTCCAGCTTCATGGCTTATCCTCCCCCCTACTTAACCTTAGCTCGGACAATTCAAGAGTGCATCTTGTTGAACCCCAGCAGCACTATCAGCCTGCAGAGCACAGCGCAAGCGGCGAATATAAGGATCAGTGCTGTCCAGATTTAGAACCACCTCAGTCCGCTTAGCCGTCGGTTGCGTAAAGCGCTTGGACACCTGACTCAAAGGCGCGATTTGCAGACCCACATCATAGCCCCAGTTGCGTACCGCCGGGCGGTAAAATTCACTCCCAGCCAAGTCACGGGTATTGTAGTTGATCAGGTTAGGCGGCTCATAACTCCCCTGATAAAGCGGCGCCGATCCATACACACTGAAATTCAACTGAATCATCGACCCGCGAATCTGCAGCTGGTCTCCACCCCAGTCTTCAATCAACCGGGGGAACTCATTCAGTCCACCATAGGGCTGATAAGGACGGGATGGCACAATCCCCGAAACCAGAATGCTATTCACCGTCTGAGCTGCAGCCTTGATTAGTTGTCCGGGCGGTTGCGAACCATCCGCCAAAACATCCCGACCCCGCTGTTGTCTTTGGTTATTCACCAAAGGCTGGAAGACTGCCATCGGAATCGGGCGACGGGTCTTATCGTCCAGAACAATCGCCACAGGATTGATATTGTTCGGGATCATCTCCACTTCTACCAACCGCAAGCCCCCTGGTGCCGGCCCATTGGCATCAATTTGCAGCAGAGTGCGGTCAGCCGTGTCAGAAAAACGAGGACGTCCTTTCACCGTGTAGAAGCACAACCCTTGGTTGCCACTCACCGCACTGTCATAGATCCCAAAGGGACGATCCCCAACAATCGAGGGATAGCTGGTAGCGTCATAAACCTTGTAGCGATACTGCCCACCGGCTTCATTCGCCCCCCAAACCTGGTAGTTCGGCAAGAAAACACCTGGCAGGTAGCCCGCAGGACAATCCGGCAAGCCTGTCGTGGCGTTAATTGCCTGCACCTCAATCCCTTTACCACCTTGGTCTGTGACTTCAGGGTTGAAACCAGGACGAGGTGTTGTCGTCTGAGCAAAGGCAGGCGGCATGAGCCAGTTCCCCATTTGCTGCCAGATCACAGCCACAGGATTAGACCAACCCGGAATCGGCACAAAACCAGTACCAGTGCGTTTACGAACTGTATTGACATCAGAATCCGTGTTATTGGACAGGTCGGGATCCGTAGCCCCAGAGGGTAGTCCGAGAGAAACCTGATTCGTGAGTGTCCCCTGATCCCCAGAACCAGCAGGGAAATTGAGGGTTCCCGCCAGCGACAGATTAACTGTGTAGATAACCTCACCATTCACTGGTAGGGTCACCGTGCTGTTGATGGGGAAGGTGCCAAACAGAAGATTGCTGCTGCTAGAACCGCTGGTGACAACTGCACCTCCCAAGGTTGACGTTGTCCAAGTAAACCGGCTAACACCACCAATATTCGTACTACCCGAAATGACGCCTGGCACAGGATCGGTAACAGTCACACCACTGATAGGATCAGGCCCAAGGTTGCGCACCCGAATCGTATAGGCTGTCGCGCCGCCCTCAACCATTTCAGTAACACTATCTACCTTACTCACCTGGAGATTAGATACCGGATTAGGAGGGAAGGTGGGAGTTGGAGAAGGACTGGGAGTTGGCGTCGGAATGAGAGTTGGCGTCGGCGCCGGTGTTGCTGTCGCCGTAGGCGAAGGAGAGGGAGAGGGCTGCCGGACTTCGTTAATATCCTGAGAGCTGTTATTTGCGTTGTTGGGATCGCTGGCACCCGTTGGAGGTGTGACTGTGGCGGTGTTGGTGACCTCCGTCAAGCTGGTGGGATTGCTCAGCTTCAGAGTCACTGTATAGGTAATGGAACTGCCCGCATCCATATCTACGGTATTTTGGATGGGATGCTTCCCAGAACCTGGGCTGCTGCTGCCGCCAGAGACAAAGGACACACTCCCACTAGTGGTGGTTGTCCAGGTAAATTGGTCAATCCCATTGCCAGAATTGGGAACCAAATCTTGAATCTGCACATTGCGCATCAGACTCGGCCCAGGGTTTTGCACCGTGATCGTGTAAGTGGTGCTGTCCCCAGGATTCATCTGGCTAATGCCATCATCCTTGAAAATGCTCAGATCCGCTTCAGGACGAACCGTAACCGTAGCTGTGCCGCTGTTGTTACCAGTATTGGGGTCAGTCACTCCTGAAGGCAGCGTGGCATTAGCCGTGTTCGTCAGGGTTGCAATTGCCCCTGGTTGCATCGTCAAGTTGATGGTATAGGTCAGCTCACCGTTGACCCCCATGGCAATCACATCATTAATCGGGACATTCGTACCACTTGGGGTGAAGCCAGAGACCGTACCTGCACTCACCGCAGCCGTCCAAGAATAGTTCAAGACACCCGTTGTGGGAATGAGATCTTCAACAGTAACCCCAGAGACCGGGTTAGGCCCTGTGTTACGAACCTTAACAGTGTATTGAACACCCTGCTCAGGACGCACCGTCGCTTGGGCAGCCTGTTTTGTCACCTGCACATCTGCCCGTGGGGTGTAAGTAGCAGTGGCAGTGGCAGTGTTGTTGCTGGAATTGGGATCCGTCACCCCAGAGGGAGGCGTCACAGTGGCTGTATTCGCTAAAGACCCTGTAGCACTGGGGCTGGTTTGTAGGGTGATTTGATAGTTGACACTGCTGCCAGGCGGCATATTCAGCGTGTCGTTAATGTTGCTTGTACCCGAACTGGTGTTGCCTGTTGCCCCACCACTGGCAAGACTATTCCAAGAAATACCCGTGACCCCATTGGTGGGAATGACATCATTCACCACAACCCCATTGGCTTGGCTGGGTCCAGGGTTGGACACTACCACAGTGTAGGTCAATGGCTGCCCAGGCACCAAGCTTGTCGTGCTGGCAGTTTTGGTCACCTGCACATCTGCGCGGCGGGTAACAGTGTTGGTATCGGTAGCAGAGTTGTTGCCAGGGGTGGGATCGGTAATCCCTGTGGGGGGATTTGCCGAAGCAGTGTTGCTAATGCTTCCAGAAGCTTGGGGATCAACTCTTGCTGTGATTGTATAAACAATCTGACTGCTCGGCGGCATGGTGGCTACAGCACTGATGTTTCCAGATCCACTCGTGCCACCAGAGGTAATCGTTGCCCCGCCTGAAAGGGCGGCTGTCCAACTCGTAAAGGTGACATTGGGAGGCGCATTGTCGTTGATGGTTACCCCTGTAGCTGTAGCAGGGCCATTGTTGCTGACGGTGACGGTGTAGGTTGTGGTTTCACCCGCTGCAATGGTGGTAATACCGTCTGTCTTGGTGACAGTGATGTCCGCTTGTGGCCCAGTAACCGTATCTGTGTCAGTGGCTTGATTATTGCCAGGAGTCGGATCGGTCACACCACTGGGTGGATTGACCGTAGCAGTGTTGCTGATCTGGGTAATTGTGCTGGCTAAGTCAGGACGTACTGTGGCAGTGACCGTGTAGGTGACGGTAGCACCCACAGGGAAGGTGGTAATGGTGCTGTTGATATTGTTAATACCGGGAGTTGTAGCACTAGAGGGAGAGACACCTGCAGCACCGCCAGTGGTCGAGGTTGTCCAGGTGACGTTGGAGAATAGGCTTGGATCAAAAGTATCCACGACTGTTGTACCTGGAGCAGGGTTGGGACCAGGGTTGGTAGCAACAATGGTGTAGGTGACGGTCTGCCCAGGACTGACTGTACTGATCCCATTATTTTTGGAGATTTGTAAATCTGCCTGTGGGGTAAAGGTGTTGATGTCTGTGGCGCTGTTGTTGCCAGGGGTGTTGTCAGTAATACTGATGGGAACCACAGCAGTGGCTGTGTTTTCAAGGGTGCCCGTAGCGCTGGGTGAGGTTGTCACGGTGACGTTGAAGCGAATTTCACCACCGTTGGGGATGGTCACCACCGTTGCCAGAGCACCTGTGCCTGAGGTGACAGTGGCAGAAGCTCCTGTTGTCGCGCTAGCAAGAGACCAGGTCATGCTGGTGGCATTGGCTGGCTGAGGATCAAAGAGCGTTACACCCACAGCAGGATTAGGACCATTGTTACTGACTGTAATGGTGTAAGTGGTGGACTGTCCAGGAACCATCGTGGTAATGCCATCATCTTTGCTAATGGCAATATCGGCGACAGGAAGGGTGGGATTTCCAGGCTGGGGCGCATAAAGCCTTTGCTGAGGGATGGTGGCATATTGGGTGGCTCCTTGGGTGCCATTGATAGCAGGCTGCCATTGAATGTTGATATTCTCTCCACCCGTGTTTTCGTAGTATTGAACCACAATGGGGTAGCGACCGCAGGTTAAATTCACTGCTGTCCCTTCTACGCGATTGGTGCCAGGCTGATCGACCCAGCTAGCGCCTGATACTTGGATCCCGTTCACCCAAATTCTGACGCCGTCATCGGAGTTGCTAGCAAAACGGTAGGAGCCGGTGAGAGGGATTTCGATTTCACCTTGCCATCTGGCAGTGAAGCGATCGCGGGAGAAGGTGGCAGGAATGATGCCGTTGATCCAGCCGGTGATACCGTTGGCAGAGTTAACGCGGACATCTACCCTTTCTGCCACAAGGCTGTTGGGATTGAAGATGGTGTTATCTCCAGGCCCGGTGGGAGCTGGGGGTGGGAAGCCGCCTCCTGTCCAAGTGGCGTTGCTGGGGGTTGGCCGGGCAGAGCCATTACTCAAGAAGTAGGGGTAGTACTGACCCAATAAGCCATTACCACTGCCAGTCGTGCAGAGATTGCGAGTTTCACTGACGGTAAATGGACAGACTAGACCATTGGGGAGGCTGAGGGTGAGATTGTAGGTGAAAGTGCCTTGCAGGTCGGTATAACCCAAACGACCAATAGGAGGATCGTAATTGAACTGGGTGCGGAGGACGCGAGTGCCACTTGCCCCAATTGTTTGGGTGCTGACTGTGCTATTGACTGTGCTAGCTGTCTGGCAGCCACTGAAATTGGTGATGTTGTTGGTGATGCTGGAAGTATCCCAAAACATATTATCCACACATTCACCGTTGCGGCGGCTGGCTGTGGGCCAGGTCAGGCTAGCAGCAGTGAGGGTGGCAGGTTGAGCGTTGTTGTTGCGCACAACAACCTGGACATCCTGACCGTTGGTATTGAAAACAATGGGATCGATGGTGATGTTTTCGCAACGAACAGGTGCCCTTGTGCCTGTGGCGAAAATATCACAGGTTTGACCGTTAGCAAGCTCGATTCTCAGGTCTGTTCTGTAGTCTCCATTCAATGTGGAGTAGCCAGAGGGACTAGGAGCGAATTCTGCATACCACGTTCTCCGACTACTTGAGGGACTTGCGGTATTGGGAGAGAGCCGCTGGGCAGTGGGAGAAGTATTGGTATGAACAATGCTGGAAGTTGTAAAGGAGCCAGTATTGTAGTTACCGCCGCTAGCACCGTTGAAATTGAACAGGGTGACCTGTTCGTTCAGAGCGGTACGGGTGGAGGCAGGCCAGGTGAACTCTGTTCGGGCAATCCGGGCAATATTGAAGATGTTGGAGTTGCCGATTCCCGTCATGGAGACACGGGTGAAGAAAGGAGAAGTCGTACCAGTACTGAAAGCCAGACTTGGGTTGTTAACAATGTCTGAACATTGTGGTCCAGTCCAGGAAGCAGGGGTGGTACTAAATGTACAAATTTGACCATTGACTAACTGAAATTCAAAATCCGCTGAGAAGTTTCCAGTTAGCGTCGAGTAGCCAGTGTT
>Ga0272446_1002420_pt1 | contig 25514 bp, 24 predicted proteins | sample YNPCB0061_FD_194587 | JGI IMG/M metagenome (GOLD analysis project Ga0272446, IMG submission 194587) | Hot spring microbial mat communities from Yellowstone National Park, WY, United States - YNP-CB-006-1 | ecosystem: Environmental > Aquatic > Thermal springs > Hot (42-90C) > Sediment | place...
CTCGCTCAGCCAGAACAGATCCCTCATCCCAGTTCCCTCCATCACCAACAAGGGAACCTCTCCGAATCACATCATCCCGCGTCGCTCAAAGAGCTTTATGGGTCCAGAGCCTAGAGCGGTTTCCACGCGAGTGGAAACCGCTCCAGCCGTTTTTCACGAGCATCTTCACGCACACCGCTGGTTCCAGCTGTGTGCGATCTGCTCTAGCGCCCCGCGCGCTCCGCCCCCATTCTCTCGCCATGGCACCCGAGACCGAAGCGCGCCTCCTCGACGGGTTGTGGCGCACCGTCGCCGAGCATGGCTGGCAGGCGACGACCCTGTCCCGCATCGCCGACGCCGCCGGCGTCCCGCTGGCGGAGCTCCGGGGCGTCGCCTCCTGCCCCTTCGATCTGGTGAAGCGCCATGGCGAGGCGGTGGACCGCGCGGCGATCGCCGGCACCGTGCCCGATCCGGCGAGCCCGGCGCGCGAGCGCGTGTTCGACATCCTGATGCGCCGCTTCGACGCCATGCAGCCGCACCGCGCCGGCATCGTCCGCTTCCTGGAGGAGGTGCCGCGCGACCCGGTCACCGCGCTGATGCTGGCGCCGCTCCTGCCGGTCTCCATGGCCTGGATGCTGGAGGCCGCGCGGGTGGACACCTCCGGACCGCTCGGCCTCGCGCGGGTGAAGGGGCTGTGCGGCGTGTGGCTTGCCGCCGCGCGCGCCTGGATGAACGACCAGAGCGAGGACCTTTCGGCGACGATGGCGGCGCTCGACCGCGCCCTCGACCGCGCCGAGCAGATCGCCCGCACCCTCCGCCTGCCGGAAGGCGACCTGGCGACGCGGCCGGAGCCGCCGCCGCCGCCGATGTAATCCGGCGCCTCCGTCATCCTGTTGAAATCGAAGGGTTCGTCTTGGCGTGCGGCGCGGCGCCGGGCTACACTCGCGCCGCAGGACAGGAGACAGCCCATGCCGGGACAGCCGCCCGAGTTCGACATGATGAAGATCTTCGCCGATTTCCGCCTCCCGGCGATGCCGGACATGACGGCGCTGGCCGCGGCGCAGCGGAAGAACCTCGAGGCGCTGTCGGCGGCCAACCGGGTGGCGCTCGAAGGCGCGCAGGCGGTGGCGCGGCGGCACATGGAGATCATGCAGGCCTCGATGGCCGAGATGACTCAGGCGATGACCGGCCTGGCCAGCCCTGCCTCGGACCCGAAGGAGGCGGCGGCGCGCCAGATCGAGGCGCTGAAGGCCGCCTACGAGAAGGCGGTGGCGAACATCCGCGAACTCGCCGACCTGATCCAGAAGTCCAACGCCGAGGCGCTGGCGCTGCTCAACAAGCGCTTCGCCGAGGCGATGGAGGAGGCGAAGCAGATGGCGGGGAAGGGGTAGCAGCCCTCACGCCGGCAGCAGCACCCGCGCGCGCAAGCCGCCGAGCGGGCTGTCCTCCAGCAGGATGTCGCCGCCATGCGCGCGGGCGATGTCGCGCGCGATCGCGAGCCCGAGGCCCGTGCCGCCCGAACGCGAGGAGGCGAAGGGACGGAACGCCTCCTCCCGCGCCTCGGGCGCTATCCCTGGTCCGTCGTCATCCACCGTCACCTCCGCGAAGCCCGGATGCGCCGCGTCCGGCCCGCGCACCACGACCGCGATGCGCCCGGCATGGCGCCGCGCGTTGTCGAGCAGGTTGCCGAGGCAGCGGCGGAACGCATCCGGGCGCAGCGGCAAGCGCAGTTCCGCCGGCGCCTCCACCGTGACGGCGCCGCCCGCCCCGCTGCGCGCGGCGACGTCCCGCACCAGCGCGGAGAGATCCTCCGGGCGCGCCACCTCCTGCCGCTCGCCGCGGGCGAAGGCGAGATAGGCGGCGATCATCCGCTCCATCTCCTCGACGTCGCGCGTCATCTCGGCGGCGTCCTCGGCGGCGTCCTGCGGCAGCATGGCAAGCCCGAGGCGAAGCCTGGTCAGCGGCGTCCGCAGATCGTGGCTGATGCCGGCCAGCATCTCGGTCCGCTGCTGGACGAAGCGGCGGATGTTGGCGCGCATGCGGTTGAACGCCGCCGCCGCCTGGCGCACCTCGGCCGCGCCCTCCGGCTTGATGGGGCCGGCGTCGCGGCCCATCCCGAACTCTTCCGCGGCGGTGGCCAGCCGGCGGATCGCCCGCACCTGGTTCTTCAGGAACAGCGCTGCCAGCGCGAACAGCAGGATCGAGGAGCCGACCAGCCAGATCACGAACAGGTAGAGCGTGCCGGTGAACAGCCGCTTGCGGTTGGCCTCCACATGCAGCACGCCGTCCGGCAGCTGCACGCGGATGAAGATACGCCGCGGGTCGGCGGTCCAGTCCGCGTCCACCGGCAGGCGCACGCGCTCGGCCAGCGCCTCGGCCAGATCCTCCTCGAGCGGCAGCAGCGGCAGCGACGCGGGCCGCGGCCCCTGCTGCAGCAGGCGCCCGCCCGGCTCGAAGGCGAAGCCGAGGTCGAGCCGCCAGGACGCCTCGCGGAAGATCCAGGCGCGCTCCTCGGCGGCGGGAAGCCGCGTGATCAGCTCCGCCACCATCCCGACATCGCCGGCCAGCCCGGCGGCCAGGCGGCGCGAGATCACGTCGAGGTGGCTGCCATAGAAGATCCGCAGCGCCACCGCCTGCAGGATGACGAGCGGGATCAGCACGATCAGCAGGGTGCGGCCCAGCAGCCCCCGCGGGGCAAGGGCGCGCAGGCCGAGCCAGCCGGGGCGCTGCGCGGCGCGGGGTGGGGCGTCGGGGCGGGCGGGGTCGCTCATGGGCCGGGTTTCAGCACATAGCCGCGGTGCCGCACCGTCTGCAGGAAGCGCGGCTCGCGCGGGTCGGGCTCGATCTTCCGGCGCAGCCGCGTCACCTGCACGTCCACGGCGCGCTCCCCGGCCTCCGGCGTGCCGAGGGCGGCGGCGATCTCCTCGCGGCTCAGCACCTCGCCGGCGCGGCGGGCCAGGGCGGCGAGCAGCGCCGCCTCGCCCGGCGTCAGGCGCTGCGACGGGTCGGCGCCGCGCAGCTCGCCCTTGTCCGGGTGGAACCACAGCGGCCCGAGCTGCACCGGGGCGCCGGGCGCGGCCGCGGGCGCCGGGGCGGCGCGGCGGAGGATGGTGCGGATGCGCAAGGTCAGCTCGCGCGGGTCGAAGGGCTTCGGCAGGTAGTCGTCGGCGCCGCGCTCGAAGCCGGCCACCCGGTCATCGGGGCTGCCGGCGGCGGTCAGCATCAGCACCGGCACGTCGCGGCCCTCGCGGCGCAGGCTTTCGGTCAGGTCGAGGCCGGATTCCCCCGGCATCATCACATCCAGCACGATCAGGTCGAAGGCGAAGGCGGCGAGCGCGCGGCGGGCGGCGGCGGCGTCCTCCGCCACGGTGACGCGGAAGCCCTGGTCGGCGAGGTAGCGGCTGAGCAGGTTGCGGATCCGCGCGTCGTCGTCCACCACCAGGAGATGCGGCGCGTCGGGGTCGGTCATGGCTGGCCTTGCCCGGCGCCGGCGATGCGGTCGAACTGCGCGCGCGCCTCCGGCCCCATCAGCCCGCGCATCACCTTGCGGAACCCCTCGACGGCGGCAGGCCCGGCTTCCCGGTAGGCGCGCATCACCGTCTCGCGCTGCTTCTCGAACAGGCGGCGTTCCAGCGCCGCGCCCTTCTCCGTCAGGTGCAGCAGGCGCTGGCGGCGGTCGGTGCGGCCCGGGGTCTGCGTCACGTAGCCGCCCTGGACGAGCGGCGTCAGCACGCGGCCGAGCGACTGCTTGGTGATGGCGAGGATCGCCAGCAGCTCCCCCACCGTGATGCCGGGGCGGCGGCCGACGAAATGCAGCACGCGATGATGCGCGCGGCCCATGTCGCCGAGTTCGGCGAGGATCGCATCCGCCCCGGCCGTGAAGTCGCGGTAGCCGAAGAACAGCAGGTCCTGCGCGAGGCGAAGCTCCTCCTCCCGCAGGAACAAGAGGTTGCGGCCCGCGGGCAGGGGCTTCGGCTCATTCCCGTCCGGCATGGCTGGAACGCCCTCCGCTTTGGTCAGCATCATTGACACATCTGCGGCCGTTGTCTAGGGTCCGCCGCGTCCACGCAACATTCCTTCGTCGGCCGAAGCGCCGGCGACGCGATCGAACCCCGGGGAGAGAGACGCCATGGCCCTTGTGCCCTTCGACGACCGCGACGGCTGGATCTGGCTGGATGGCGCCTTCGTCCCCTGGCGGGAAGCGAAGCTGCATGTGCTGTCCCATGCGCTGCATTATGCCTCGGCGGTGTTCGAGGGCGAACGCTGCTACAACGGCAACATCTTCAAGCTGCGCGAGCATACCGAGCGGCTGATCGCCTCGGGGCGCATGCTCGGCTTCGAGATCCCTTGGAGCGTGGAGGCGATCGATGCCGCCTGCATCGAGGCGCTCTCCCGCAACGGCCTGACGGACGCCTATGTCCGGCCGATCGCCTGGCGCGGCCCGGAGGAGATGGGCGTCGCCGCCAAGGCGACGAAGATCCACATGGCGATCGCGGTGTGGCAATGGGGCGCCTATTTCGGCGTCGAGCAGCGGATGAAGGGGATCAGGCTGGCGATGGCGAAGTGGCGCCGCCCCTCGCCGGAGACGGCGCCGACCGCCTCGAAGGCCGCCGGCCTCTACATGATCGGCACCCTGTCCAAGCACGCGGCGATGGACGAGGGCGCCGACGACGCGCTGATGCTCGACTTCAAGGGCGACGTCGCGGAGGCGACGGGCGCCAACATCTTCTTCGCGATGGACGGCGCCCTGCATACGCCGACGCCGATCTGCTTCCTCGACGGCATCACCCGCCGCACCGTGATCGCGCTGGCCAAGGCGCGGCAGATCCCGGTGGTCGAGCGCACCATCAGGCCGGAGGAGATGGCCGGGGCGAGCGAGGTGTTCGTGGTCGGCACGGCGGCCGAGGTGACGCCGGTGCGGCAGATCGGCGATCTCTCCTTCACCCCGGGCGCCATCACCGAGACGCTGATGCGCGACTACGACGCGCTAGTGCGGATGAGCCCGGAGGAGGTGGCGAAGCGCGCGGCCTGACCGCGCGCCGCGGCGGGCGGGGCGCCCGCGCCCCCGCCCGGCTCACCGCCAGGTCAGCGTGCCGACCGGGCAGGTGTTGAAGTTCCGCCGCTCCTGCGCCGCGCCGTTCATGAACACCACGCGGATGTCGGTCAGGCAGCCGCCCGAGGCGGGCAGCGGGATGTACACGGACTGGCCCGGCTGCAGCACATTCACCCCCAGCCGGTCCGGGCCCCAGGAGGAGAGGCGCGACGAGGAGGCATAGACCTCGCGGATGACGAAGCCCGTGCCGTTCAGCAGGTTGAAGGACGGGTCGCCGCCCGGCGCGCCGCCGATCGCCGCGCCGGCCCCGGCCCCGCCGCCGAACACGATGCGCGACAGGCCGCAGGCGTTGACGTTCCGGCGCTCCTCCGCGCGGCCGTCCATGTAGACGACGCGCACATCCAGCACGCAGTCGCCGAAGGAGGGCACCACCCAGACGCGCTGCCCGGCCGGCAGCACATTCGCGCCCAGGATGTCCGGCCCCCAGAAATCCACGCGCGAGGCCGAGACATAGGCCTCGCGGATCGTGATGCCGCTCTGGTTCTCGAGCCAGAAGCGGTTCTGCGCCTCGGCGGTCCCGGCCGCGGTGAGGCCGATCAACAGCGCGACGAGCGCGAAAAGCCTGCGCATCAAAACCCCCATCGTTCCGTTCGCGGCAAGGCTAGCAGACGCGCCAGGTCGGGCAAGCGGCAACCCCTCGGCGGCATGGCGCGAGGCGGGGCGGCTGCGTATAGTTTTGCCCATGCATATCGCTTTGCCGCGCCGCCCGCGCCTGGCAGCGCCGCTGCTGCTCGCCGCGGCGGTGGTCGTCGCCGGCTGCGCGGGCGCCGACAGCGCCGCGGCCGGGGACGGCGCCCGCGCCCTGCTCGCCAGCACCGCCCCGGGCGGGTCCGGCTCGGCGGGCCGGTTCCGGCCCTCCGGCGCGTTCGGCGCCTATCTGGCGGGCCGCCACGCCGCGGCCGAGAGCGAGACCGGCATCGCCGCCGACCAGCTTCTGCGCGCCGAACGCCTCGCCCCGCAGGACGGCGAGGTGGTGCGCCGCGCCTTCCTCGCCGCCGTGCTGGACGCACGGCCCGAGGCGCTGCGCCTCGCCCGCCGCCTGCCCGATAACCCGGTCGCCGCGCTGCTGGTGGTGGGCGCCGAGGCGCAGGCCGGCCGCTGGGACAGGGCGGAGGCGCAGATCCGCGCCCTGCCGGCCCGCGACGGGCTGCCGCTGCTGCAGCCGCTGCTGCTCGCCTGGGCGCAGGCCGGGCGCGGCGACACGAACGCCGCGCTGGCTGCGCTGCGCCCGCTGGTGGACGGCGGGCGGGCCCGCGGCCTCGGCGCGCTGCACGGGGCGATGATCGCCGATCTCGCCGGGCGCGGGCCCGACGCGCTGCGCTTCGCGCGCCTCGTGCTGGCCGAGCCGGGCGAGCCCAATCTCCGGCAGTTGCAGATCACCGGCTCCATCCTGCTGCGCCGCGGCGCCGAGGCGGAGGCGATGCGTCTCGCCGCGCGGCTGCCCCGCGGGGCGGAGGATCTCGGGCTGCTTGGCGGCGCCGAGCCGGCGGCGCTGCGCGCCCTGCTGTCCACTCCGGCGGTCGCCTCGGCCACGGACGGCATGGCGGAGGCGAAGCTCGCCTTCGCCGGGGCGCTGCGCGCGGAAGGCATGGGCGAATACGCGCTGGCGATGGCGCGGCTGGCGCTGCGGCTCCGCCCGGGCTTCGCGCCGGCGCTGCTGCTGGCCGCCGAGGTGCTGTCCGACGAGCGGCAGCACGAGGCGGCGCATGCGCTGCTCGTCCGCATCCCCGAGGACGACCCGCTGCGCCCGATCGGCACGCTGCGCCGCGCCGTGCTGCTCGACCGCATGGACCGCACGGCGGAGGCCGAGGCGCTGCTGCGCGCCATGGCGGAGGCGCTGCCCGCGGCGCCGCAGCCCTGGGCGCGGCTCGGGGACATCCTGCGCGGGCGGGCGCGCTTCGCCGAGGCGCTCGCCGCCTATGACGCGGCGGTGCGGCGGATGCCGAGCGAGCTCGGCGCGCAGGACTGGCCGCTGCTCTACGCCCGCGGCGTCGCCGCCGAGCGCTCCGGCCAGTGGCCGCGGGCGGAGGCGGATTTCCGCCGCGCGCTCGAGCTCTCCCCCGACCAGCCCTATGTGCTGAACTACCTCGCCTATTCCTGGGTGGAGCAGGGGCGGAACCTTGCCGAGGCGCGCGCCATGCTGGAACGCGCGGTCGCGCTCCGCCCCGACGACGGCCACATCGTGGACAGCCTGGGCTGGGCGCTGTTCCGGCTCGGCGACCTGCCGCGCGCCGTGGAACTGCTGGAACGCGCCGTCGAGCTCGAGCCGCGCAACGCCACCATCAACGACCATCTGGGCGACGCCTACTGGGCGACGGGGCGCCAAGCGGAGGCGCGGTTCCAGTGGGGCCGCGCCCTCGGCCTCGACCCGGAGCCGGAGGAGCGCGCCCGCATCGAGCAGAAGCTGCGCGACGGCCTGCCGCCCGGCGCGGCGGCCCGGCGGTGACGGGGGCCGAGGCCGCCCCGGCCAAGGTCAACCTGTATCTCCACGTCACCGGGCGGCGGGCGGACGGCTACCATCTGCTCGACAGCCTGGTGGTGTTCGCAGAGGCGGCCGATGCGCTGGAAGGCGCGGCGGCCGAACGCCTGTCGCTGTCGGTCGAAGGGCCAGAGGCGGCGTCGCTGGCGGCCGAGCCCGACAACCTCGTGCTGCGCGCGGCCCGCGCGCTGGCCGCGGCCGCGGGCGTGCCGGCGGCGGCGACGCTGCGGCTGACGAAGCGGCTGCCGGTCGCCTCCGGCATAGGCGGCGGCTCGGCGGACGCCGCCGCGGCGCTCCGGCTCTGCGCGCGGCTGTGGGGCGTGCGCCTGCCGCCGGGCCGGATGGCCGAACTCGCGCTGTCGCTCGGGGCCGATGTGCCGGCCTGCCTCGCCTCCCGCCCGGTGCGGATGGGCGGGGTGGGAGAGGTGCTGTCGGTGGCGCCGGAGCTTCCGGTCTTCGGCCTGGTCCTGGCCAATCCGCGCGTGGCGGTGGCGACCCCCGCCGTGTTCCGCGCGCGCACCGGCGGCTTCCGCCCGCCCGCCGTGCTGCCCGGCGGCTGGGACGACGCGGCGGCGATGGCGCGCGACCTCTCGGCGCTGGCGAATGATCTGCAGGCCGCGGCGCTGTCGCTGTGCCCCGTGATCGGCGAGGTGCTGGCCGCGCTTGCCGCGCTGCCCGGCGCGCGTCTTGCGCGCATGAGCGGCTCGGGCGCCACCTGCTTCGCGCTGCTCGACGACCCGGATGCGGCGCGGGCCGCCGCCGCGCTGCTGCCGGAGGCGTGGTGGCGCTGGGGCGGGGGGCTTTACGGCGGCGCGGCGCGCGGCCTATCTGCCGGCACGGCTGGGGCGTAGCCAAGCGGTAAGGCAGCGGATTTTGGTTCCGCCATTCCCAGGTTCGAATCCTGGCGCCCCAAATGCCGCCTATGCCGGTGCTGCCGCGTCGAAACCGTCCGGCACCACCCCGCGCGGCCGCACCATGTCGTAGGGCCCGCGCGGCAGGTAGCGGCCGGAGCCGGGTTCGGACCGCACTCGCCCGTCCTGCATCACCACCTCGCCGCGGCGTATGGTGCAGACGGGCCAGCCGGTGACCTGCATGCCTTCGTAGGGCGTGTAGTCTATCGCATGCTGCAGAAGCGCGTTGGTGATGGTGACGCGCCTCTCCGCATCCCACAGCACGAGGTCGGCGTCGGCGCCCACCGCGATGCGGCCCTTCTGCGGCGCAAGCCCCATGAGGTTCGCCGGGTTGGTCGCGCACAGGCGGACGAACTCCTCCACCGTGATGCGGCCTTTCGCCACGCCCTCGCTGAACAGGATCGGCAGGCGGGTGCCAAGGCCCGGGATGCCGTTCGGCACCGCCGAGAAGTCGTCCTCGCCGTTCATCCGCTTGCCGTGCGGCGTGCCGAAGGAGAAGCCGCAATGGTCGGAGGAGACCACGTCCAGCACCCCCTGCCGGATCATCTCCCACACGCGACCCTGTTCCTCGACGCTTCGGGGCGAGGGGCTGCACATGAACTTGGCGCCCTCGAAGCCCGGGCGGTCCATGTCGGCCGCCGTCAGCACGAGGTATTGCGGGCAGGTCTCGCCCCACACCTTGACGCCGCGGGCGCGGGCCCGCGCGATCTCCTCGGCCGCTTCCCGGCAGGAGACGTGGAAGATCTGGATCGGCTGGTCCACGAGTTCCGCAAGAGCGATGGCGCGATGCGTCGCCTCGCGCTCCACCACCGGCGGGCGCGCCCAGGCGTGGTATTTCGGCGCGGCGAGGCCGGCCGCCTTCAGCGCGGCGACGCGCCAGCGGATCGCGTCATGGTTCTCGCAATGCACGGTGACGAGGCAGCCCAAGCGCCGCGCCACCGCCAGCACCTCGATATACTCCGCGTCCGTCAGGTGCAGCGGGTCGTAGGTGAGGAACACCTTGAGGCTGCGCACGCCTTCCGCGACCACGGCGGGGATCTCGCGCTGCAGGATCTCGGGGCGCGGGTCGGTGACGATCTGGTGGAAGGCATAGTCCAGCATCGCCTGGCCGGCCGCCGCCCGATAGGCGGTGAACTGCTCCCACACGCCCCCACCCTTGAACTGCGGGATGAAGCAGACGACCGAGGTGGTGCCGCCGGCGAAGGCGGAGCGGGACGCGGTGACGAAACTCTCCTCGTGGACGAAGCCCGCAGGCTCGGGCTGGGCGATGTGGCAGTGGCTGTCCACCCCGCCCGGCAGCACGAGCCGCCCGCCGGCATCCACCACGCGCCCGCCGCCCGCGATGCGCTCGGCCAGCGCCACGATGCGCCCGTCCTTCACGCCGATGTCGCAGCGCGCGACGCCGTAGCCTGTCGCGACCTCGCCGTTCCTCACCACCAGGTCGAACTCAGCCATGATTCGTCTCCATGAGTGCGGTGCCGGGGCGGAAGGCGGCGGGCGGCGCACCGCGCCCGGCGATGGCGTCGGCGATCAGTTCGCCCAGCACCGGCGCCAGCGTCCAGCCATTGAAGGTGACGGCGTGGAACAGGCCGGGGCAGCGCGGGTCCTCGCCGATCTGTGGCGGGCCGTCGAGATGCACGTTGAGGCCGGTCCAGGCGCGCAGCAGATGCAGCCGGTCGAGCGCCGGAAACACGTCGCGCGCGACCGAAAGGTTGCCCTCGATCGAGCTTCGCCGGTTGCGGGTGACGCCGCGCGCCGCGTCCCACTCCCCGGGCCAGGCGCCGCCCAGGATGAGATGGCCGAGCTCGCCCTGCTTCAGCGACAGCCGCCGCCCGGCGTGCAGAACGAGCGGGCGCAGCAGCGGGGGCGCGGCTTCCGTCACCAGCACCTGCTGCACCGCGCCGCGCACGGGCAGCGACAGGCCGAGCATGGCGGCGACCCCCGCCGCCCAGGGGCCGGCGGCGTTCACCACCCGCCCGGCGCGGATCTCGCCTGCGCTGGTGGCGGCGACGAAGCCCGCGCCCTCGCGCCGCAACGCCGTGACCGACACGCCGCCTTCCACGCGCGCGCCCGCAACCCGCACCGCGCGCAGCAGCGCGACCATGCCGGCAAGAGGGTCCATCTGCCCTTCCTCGGGGCAGAAGGCGGCGCCGAGGAAGCCCTCGCCGAGCCAGGGCGCAGCGCGGCGGAGGTCGTTGGGCCCGAGGATCTCCGACGTCAGCCCCTTCGCGCGCTCCAGCGCCACCTTGGCGCGCAGCCAGGCGAACTCGGCCTCTGTCTCCGCCAGCATCAACCCGCCTTCGGTGCGGAGGCCGGCGTCCGGGGCGATCTCGCGCCACAGCGCGATGGAGCGGGGCCCGAGCGGCAGCAGCGCCGCCAGCGGCGAGTCCCGGCCGGTGTCGCCCGCCGCGTCATAGGCGTGCAGCTGCGCGTGCAGGCTGCCGGCATTGGCGGTGCTTGCGCCCTGGCCAGGCTCGCCTCGGTCGAGCACCAGCACGTCGCGGCCGTCGCGCGCCAGCGCACGGGCGATGCAGAGGCCGATGACGCCGCCGCCGATCACCAGCGCATCCGCGTCGGCAGGCGGCGTGTCGCGTGGCGGCAGCGGCGGCGAGGCGGGCGCGTCCACGATCGCGGGCAGCGCCGCTGCATCGCGGTTGCGCGCGATCGCCGCCGCCGGCACCGGCTTGATCGGCGCGCGCGGCGCGGCGAAGCCTGCTTCGTCGCGGGTGCCGACGAGCCGCGCGACCGTCGCCGCGCACATGCGCCCCTGGCAGCGGCCCATGCCGGCGCGAGTCGCCTTCTTCAGCGCCGGCAGGCTGGCCGCACCCTCGGCCTGGGCGGCGCGCAGCGCACCGGCTGTCACCTCCTCGCAGCGGCAGACGATGGTGTCGTCCGGGATCGCGGCGATGTCGAAGGCGGGCGGGGCGAAGATCCGCCACAGCGCGCGCTGGAAGGCCTCGGCGCGCGCCAGGGCGCGGCGCGCATCGGTGCCGTGAGGCGCCGGGAAGCCGAGGTCGCGCGCCGCCGCCAGCCCCGCGAGCCGCCCGCGCGCCAGCGCCACGCGCGCGCCGCCGAGCGCTGCGCCGTCGCCGACCGCGAAGACGGAGGCGAGGCTGGTGCGGCCCTCGGCGTCCGTCTCCGTCTCGATCCGCCCGAGTCCCTGGTCCACGAAGCGATGGGCACAGCCGAGCGCGCGGGCGAGGCCGGTTTCCGGCTGGAAGCCGAGGTTCAGCGCGGCGATGTCGGCGGCGATGCGCCGCTCGCCGGAGGGTGTGGCGACAAGCAGCGCCGCGAAGCGCCCCTCTCCCTCGCAGGCGAGGAGCCGCGCGCCCCACAGCACCGGCACGCCCGCACGCCTGAGGATGCGAAGGTAGCGAAGGCCGTCGAACGCCAGGTCCGGCGACGCTGCGGCCAGCGCCAGCACGTCGCGCCAGGCGGCAAGCCCCGGTTTCGGCGCGGCCTCCACCACCGCCGCGACGCGCACGCCGCCGGCCACGAGTTCGCAAGCGAGCTGCAGGTTCAGCGGCCCGCTGCCGCCGATCACCACGCTGTCGCCGGGCGACACGCGCTGTGCGCGCGCGAGCGTCTGCAGCGCGCCCGTCGTCATCACGCCGGGCAGGGTCCAGCCCGGGACCGGGATCGGCCGCTCATGCGCGCCCGGCGCGAGGATCAGGCGACGCGGGCGGATCACCTGGTGGCGCCCGTCGCGCAGCACGGCGATCTCGTCCGGCGCGAAGCCGCCCCACACGGTGACGCCGGCCGCGATGGCGACGCCTGCCGACAAGGCTTCGGCCCGCAGCATCTCGCCGGCGCGGAACTGCGCGTCGGGCGAAGCGGCCGCGTGGCTCGCGGCGAGCGGCTTGAAGTACTGGCCGCCCGGCGTGTCGCGCTCGTCCAGCACCAGCACCTCGGCGCCCGCGCGCCGCGCGGCGATCGCCGCCGACAGCCCGGCGGGGCCTGCGCCGACGACGAGGATATCGCATACGACATCCTCCGCCGCATCGGCCGGCGGCGACAGCGGCGCGGCGGGACGCTGCGCGCTCTCCACCACCATCCCGTCCTTCGCCTTCACCATGCAGGCGCGCTGCCCGGCGCGGCCATCCACCGTCACGATGCAGTCGAAGCACGCCCCCATGCCGCACCAGAGGCCGCGCGGCGCGCCCGACGCGGTGCGGCGCAACGCCAGCACGCCAGCGGCTGACAGCGCGGCGGCGACGGTCTCGCCCTCGATCGCCGGGATCTGCGCGCCATCGAAGCGGATGCCCACGCGTTCGGCACGCGCGACGATGCCCGGTGTCGAAAGCCGCATGGTCCCCCTTGCGGATGCGCGCGAAAACGGCTGCGATCATGCCAGATGGCGTTCCCGCCGCAAGCCGGAGCATCTCGTGACGAAGCCCTTCCGCGGCACCTACACCGTGCTGATCACGCCCTTCACGCCGGGCGGCGAGGCCGTGGACATCGCGGCGCTCAAGCGCCTCGTCGAGTTCCAGATCGCCGAGGGCGTGGACGGGCTGATCCCGCTCGGCTCCACCGGAGAGTTCCTGTCGGTGTCGCGCGAGGAGCGCGCGGCGATCGTGGACTGCGTGGTGACAACCGCCGCCGGCCGCGTGCCCGTCCTCGTCGGCACCGGCGCCGAGGACACGCGCGAGGTGGTGGCGCTGTCGAAGGAAGCGGAGGCGCAGGGCGCGGACGGGGTGATGATCATCCCGCCCTTCTATTCGGTGCCGACGCTGCCCGAACTGCTGCACCACTACGGCCGCGTGGCCGACGCCATCGGCTTGCCCGTCATGGTCTACAACAACCCGGCGACGGCGAATGTGGACCTGACGCCGCCGATGCTGGCCGAGATCTCGCGCATCCCGAACTGCCGCTACGTGAAGGAGAGCACGCTCGAGGTGACCCGCGTGCGCGACATCCTGGCCTTGTGCGGCGACCGCATGGAGGTGTTCGCCGGCGTGCTCGGCTACGAGAGCGCCTGGCTCGGCGCCGTCGGCTGGGTGGCGGTGTGCAGCAATGTCGCGCCGCGCCTGTCGCGCGACATGTTCCACGCGGCGGCCTTCGAGGCGGACCGCAACCGCGCGCTCGCGCTCTACCGCCGCCTCGCGCCGCTGCTGCCCTTCGTCGGCGGGCCGCGCTACGTCTCCGGCACCAAGGCGGCGTTCCGCCTGATGGGGATGGAGATGGGCGAGCCTCGCCCGCCCCGCCTGCCGCTGCCGCCATCCGAGACCGCCGCGCTCGCCGAGGTGCTGCGCGGCATGGGCCTGATCGCGGACCGCGCCGCCTGAGACCGCCACCAGGGAGAACAGTGATGATCCGACGCCTCCTCCTCGCCGCCGCCGCGCTTGGCGCGCTCGCGGCCCTGCCCGGTCAGGCCGGCGCCCAGGCCACCTGCACGCCGCGCGTGGCCGATTCCGAACTGGTCCGCCCGCGCACGCTGGTGATGTCCACCAACCCGACGCTGCCGCCGCTGCAGTTCGTGGATGCCCAGGGACAGCTGCGCGGCATGCGCATCGAACTCGGCACCGAGAGATCGCCCGCCGCCTGTGCCTGACGCCCGAGTACGTCCGCATCGAGTTCAGCGCGATGATCCCCGGCCTCGCCGCGCGCCGGTGGGACATGATCAACACCGGCATCTTCTTCACCGAGGAACGCGCGCGGATCATGCACATGATCCGCTACGAGAACCAGGCGATCTCCTTCTCGGCGCCGCGCGGCAACCCGCGCAACATCCGCCGTGTGGAGGATCTCGCCGGGCTGACCGTCGGCGTCGAGATCGGCGGCTTCGAGGAGCGGCGCACCCGCGAACTGTCCGACGGGCTGGTCGCGCGAGGCCTGCGGCCGCTCACCATCCGCACCTTCGACAACTTCGCCGTCGCCTACCAGGCGCTGCGCGCGGGCCAGGTGGATGCGGTCACGTCCATCGACGGCGTCGCCGCCGAATACGACCAGCGCGGCGAGTTCCCGCGCGTGCTGAACGGCCTGTTCCCCACCCCCGTCAGCCTCGCCTTCCGCAGCCGCGTCCTCGCCGAAGCGGTGAACACCGTGCTGCAGGAGATGACCGCCGACGGCAGCCTGCAGGCGCTGTTCGACCGCTATGGCGCCTCCCGCTACACCGATCCGCTGGTCGTCGTCGGGCCGCAATAGCCGATGCAGGTCTGGTCCTGGAGCGGGTTCTTCGACTACCTGACGAACCCGTTCCTGGCCTACGGCGCCCTCGTCACCATCGGGCTGACGGCGGCGGCGCTGTTCTTCGGCCTCATCCTCGGCATCGTCATCGCGCTGATGCGGCTTTCGGGCGGCCCGGTGCTCGCGGGCGTCGCGGCGTTCTACTGCTGGGTGTTCCGCGGCACGCCGCTGCTCGTGCAGCTGCTGATCATCTACACCGGCCTGCCGCTGTTCGGCATCCGGTTCAGCGTGCTGGAGGCGGCGCTGCTCGGCCTGTCGCTGAACGAGGCGGCCTATCTCTCCGAGATCGTCCGCTCCGGCATCATGTCGGTGCAGAAGGGCCAGGGGGAGGCGGCGCGCGCCCTCGGGCTGCGGCGCGTGCAGGTGTTCCGCTTCGTGGTGTGGCCGCAGGCGCTGCGCATCATCATCCCGCCGCTCGGCAACTCGGTGAACGGGCTCTTGAAGACGACCTCCATCACCTCCGTCATCAGCATGGAGGAGCTGCTCCGGCGCACGCAGATCCTGATCCAGGAGCGCTTCCTGGTGCTGGAGCTGTTCATGGTCGCCGCCCTCTACTACCTGCTGATGACGACGGCGTGGGATCTGGTGCAGCGTCGCCTCGAGGCGCGCTACGGCCGCGCCTACGCGGCGGACACGGGGCGGCGCTGAGCGCCGCGTCAGACCGCGCCGGCCGCTGCGTTCCGCGCGAAGCCCGACAGCCGCTCGGCGATCACGTCGCCGATCGCCGCCACCGCCGCGCGGCGCGGGTAGCGCGCGCGCCAGACGATGCGCACGCACCGCGAGGCCGGGCTCGCCAGCGGCCGCAGCACGAGCCCGGCATCCTGCGCCGCACCGGCGGCCAGCCCCGGGATCAGCGTCGTGCCGTAGCCGGCGGCGACCATGTTCAGCAGCGTCGGCAGGCTCGACGCCCTGAGCGTGTCGCCGAGCGCGCCGCCGCGCCCGCAGGCCTCCAGCGCCTGGTCGCGCAGGCAATGCCCGTCCGCCAGCACCAGGAGGTCGTCGCCGAGCTCCGCCTCGCTCACGCTCTCGCGCGCGGCGAGCGAATGCTCGGGCGGCAGGGCGGCGAGGAAGGGCTCGTCGAACAGCGCGCGGCTCGCCAGGTCCGGCCCGTCCGGCCCGGTCGCCAGCAGCGCGGCATCCAGCTCATGCGCGCGCAGCCGCTCGAGCAGCGCCGCGGTCTGGTCCTCCCAGGGTTCCAGCTCCATCGCCGGCAGCGCCTCGCGCAGCGGCGCGAACACCAGCGGCAGGAGATAGGGCGCAAGCGTCGGGATGATGCCGAGGCGGAAGCGGCCGGCCAGCGGGTCGCGCAGGTCGCGCGCGGCGGAAAGGATGGCGTCCGCCTCGGCCACCGCGGCGCGGACATGGCCGATGATCCGCCGGCAGGCGTCGGTCGGCACGACGCTCTTCGCCGTGCGCTCGAACAGGGCGACGCCCAACTCCTCCTCGATCTTCCGCACCTGCACGGAGAGCGTCGGCTGGCTGACGCCGCAGGCCTCGGCGGCGCGGCCGAAATGCCCGTGCTCGGCGGCGGCGAGCAGGTAGCGAAGGTCGCGGAGGTTCATCGGGTCAGTCGCACTGTCGTTATAGCCGCTGCCTATCGCCCGCTTCGGCGTATTGGGGTTCCCCTTATCATCGTGTTCCCGCTATTCTGCCGCAAGATGACCGCGTCCGGATCGCGGCGGCTTGGCCGCAGGCGCCGTTCGGATCGCCGGATGTGCCGTCCTGCACCGGGATGGCCAGGGCCGACGCGTCGTCGGGGTCGTCACGACACGGGGTGCGCGCCACGGCGCGGGCCCGGCGGTTGAACCAGGATCGGAGGGACAGATGGACGGAAACACGGGTGTCGTCGCGGGCAAGTGCCCGGTGATGCATGGCAGGCCGACGGCGGCGCGCTTCTCCACGCGCTCGAACCGGGACTGGTGGCCGAATGCGCTCAACCTGCGCATCCTCTCGCAGCACTCGGCCAAGTCGAACCCGATGGGCCCGGCGTTCAACTACGCCGAGGAGTTCAAGAAGCTCGACCTCGAAGCGCTGAAGCAGGACATCTTCAAGGTCATGACCACCTCGCAGGAGTGGTGGCCGGCCGACTACGGCCACTACGGCCCGCTGTTCATCCGCATGGCCTGGCACGCCGCCGGCACCTACCGCACGGCCGACGGCCGCGGCGGCGCCGCCAACGGCGCGCACCGCTTCCCGCCGGAGAACTCCTGGCCCGACAACACCAACCTCGACAAGGCGCGCCGCCTGCTGTGGCCGGTGAAGCAGAAATACGGCAACAAGATCTCCTGGGCCGACCTGTTCATCTTCGCCGGCAACTGCGCGATCGAGCACATGGGCCTCAAGCCCTTCGGCTTCGGCGGCGGCCGCGTGGACATCTGGGAGCCGGAGGAGGACATCTACTGGGGCTCCGAGGACACCTGGCTCGGCGACAAGCGCTACTCGGGCGACCGCGAGCTCGAGAACCCGCTCGCCGCGGTGCAGATGGGCCTCATCTACGTCAACCCGGAAGGCCCGAACGGCAACCCGGACCCGGTCGCCTCGGGCCGCGACATCCGCGAGACCTTCGCCAGGATGGCGATGAACGACGAGGAGACGGTGGCGCTGACCGCCGGCGGCCACACCTTCGGCAAGGCGCATGGCGCGGGCCCCGCGCAGCATGTCGGGCCGGAGCCGGAAGGCGCGCCGCTGCACCAGATGGGCCTCGGCTGGATCAGCACCTGGAAGTCCGGCAAGGCAGGCGACGCCATCACCTCCGGCATCGAGGGCGCGTGGAAACCCACGCCCACGACCTGGGACATGGGCTATTTCGACATGCTGCTCGGCTACGAGTGGGAGCCGCACAAGTCCCCGGCCGGCGCCTGGCAGTGGCACCCGAAGGACCGCTCCGCCTGGACCCTGGTGCCGGACGCCCATGACCCGTCGAAGCGCCACCCGCCGATGATGACGACGGCGGACATGGCGATGAAGATGGACCCGATCTACCGGCCCATCTCGGAATACTTCCACAAGAACCCGGACAAGTTCGCCGACGCCTTCGCCCGCGCCTGGTTCAAGCTGACGCACCGCGACATGGGGCCGAAGACCCGCTACCTCGGCCCGCTCGTGCCGAAGGAGGACCTGATCTGGCAGGATCCGGTGCCGCCCGTGACCCACCCGCTGGTGGATGGGGCCGACATCGCGGCGCTGAAGCAGAAGCTGCTGGCCACCGGGCTCACGGTGCAGCAGCTGGTCTACACCGCCTGGTCCTCGGCCTCGACCTTCCGCGGTTCCGACCGCCGCGGCGGCGCCAATGGTGCCCGCATCCGGCTCGCGCCGCAGAAGGACTGGGAGGTGAACCAGCCGGCGCAGCTCGCCACCGTGCTGGCGAAGCTCGAGGAGGTGCAGACGGCGTTCAACGCCTCGGCCTCGGGCGGCAAGCGTATCTCGCTTGCCGACCTGATCGTGCTCGGCGGCTGCGCGGCCGTCGAGGCGGCGGCGAAGGCGGCCGGCCATGACGTGACGGTGCCCTTCACGCCCGGCCGCACCGACGCCACCGCCGAGCAGACCGACGCCGAGTCCTTCAAGGTGCTGGAGCCCGAGGCGGACGGCTTCCGCAACTACCGCAAGGCCCGCTACACGGTCTCGGCCGAGGAGCAGCTGGTGGACAAGGCGCAGCTGCTCACCCTCACGGCGCCCGAGATGACGGTGCTGGTCGGCGGCATGCGGGCGCTCGGCGCCAACTACGCCGGCTCCCCGCACGGCGTGCTGACCTCGCGGCCCGGCGTGCTCTCCAACGACGTCTTCGTCAACCTCCTCGACATGGGCACCGTCTGGTCGCCGACCGACGAGACGGAGGAGGAGTTCGAGGGCCGCGACCGCGCGACCGGCACGGTGAAGTGGACCGCGACCCGGGTGGACCTCGTGTTCGGCTCCAACTCGCAGCTCCGCGCGCTGGCCGAGCTGTACGCCCAGGCCGACAACCAGGCGAAGTTCGTGCAGGACTTCATCGCCGCCTGGGTGAAGGTGATGGAGCTGGATCGCTTCGACCTGCACGGCTGAGGCGGGTGATGCGCAACGGCCCGGGCGCGGACGCCCTCCGCGCCCGGGCTTTCCTTCGCCGCACGGCGGCCCGCGCCTGGCAGCGCCGCTACTCCAGGCGTTTTTCACGGGCATCCTCACGCACACCGCTGTTTCCAGCCCTGTGCGATCTGCTCTAGCGTCCCCCGGCCATGTGGATGCGCGACCGCACCGATCACGCCGCGATGCCCGCCGATGCCTGACGCCGCCATCGCGCTCGAGCGCGTGACCAAGGTCTTCGCCGGTGCCGCGCGGGCGGTGGACGACGTGTCGCTCGCCATCGCCGAGGGCGAGTTCTTCTCCCTCCTCGGCCCGTCGGGCTGCGGCAAGACGACGACGCTGCGCATGATCGCGGGCTTCGAGGCACCCGATGCCGGCCGCGTCCGCGAGCGCGGCCAGGACATCACCGCGCTGCCGCCCGAGGCGCGCAACATGGGCATGGTGTTCCAGAACTACGCCCTGTTCCCGCACCGCACGGTGGCCGAGAACGTCGCCTTCGGCCTGCGCATGCGCAACATCCCGAAGCCCGACATCGCCGCGCGCGTCCGCCAGGCCTTGGCGATGGTGCGGCTGGAGGGGCTCGAGGACCGCCGCCCCGCGGAACTCTCCGGCGGGCAGCAGCAGCGTGTCGCCCTTGCGCGCGCCATCGTCATCAACCCGACGGTGCTGCTGTGCGACGAGCCGCTCGGCGCGCTGGACAAGAAGCTGCGCCAGGCGATGCAGTTCGAACTCAGGGAACTGCATCGCCGCCTCGGCCTCACCCTGGTCTATGTGACGCATGACCAGGAGGAGGCGCTGACGATGTCCGACCGCATCGCCGTCATGACGGCCGGGCGCATCGCCCAGATCGGCGCGCCGCGCGAGATCTACGACCGCCCGGCCAGCCGCTTCGTCGCCGACTTCATCGGCGACACCAACATCCTGGACGGCGAGCCGCGCGAGGGCGGCCTCGCGTTGCCGGGCGGCTGGGTGTCGCCGGTGGCGTCGCTGCCCGAGGGCGTGCGCTCCATCGCGCTCAGGCCCGAGCAGGTGCGCCTGACGGCGGCCGGCGCCGGCCTCGTGGACGCGACGGTCGAGGAGGTGAACTTCCTCGGCGGTTCCCTGCTGCTGAAGCTCGGCCTGCCGGCGGGCGTCGCGCTGCTCGCGCGCGTCGGGCGCGACGCCGACCCCTCCCTCACCTCGCCCGGCAGCCGCGCCGGAATCACCTGGAGGGCGGAGGACCCGGTGCCGCTCGCCGACGCTTGACGCCGCTCCGCGTGCTGGTGATCGGCCAGTCGCCGCGGCCAGACCTGGAGGCCGAGATCGCCGCCGCCGTGCCCGGCCTCCGCGTCGCGCTGCAGGGCGCGCTCGACGGCTGGACGCGCGAGGAGATCGCGGCGATCCCGCCGGAACACGACGCGGATGCGCTGTTCAGCATCCTCCCCTCGGGCGAGAAGGTGGTGATCTCGAAGCAGGCGGTGACGGCGCGCTTCGCCGGGCTTCTGCGCGATGCGAGCGGCCCGACGCTCGTCGCCTGCACCGGCGCCTTCCACGGCCTGCCGGAGCGCGCGGATCTCGTCTTCCCCTCCGCCGTGCTGAACGGGCTGGCGGAATCGCTGCTGCCGCGCGGGCGCCTCGGCATCTTCATCCCGCTCGCCGAGCAGGCGGAGACGCTCGCGAAGGACCGCGCGCGGCCGGGGGTGGAAGTGGTCAGCGTAGTGCTGCGCCCTGGCTCGGATGACGCGGCGCGGCGCGAGGCGGCGGCGCGCATGGCGGCGCTGCGGCCGGACCTCGCGATCCTCGACTGCTTCTCCTACACGCGCGCCGACAAGCGCGCGGCGGATGCGGCGCTGTCCTGCCCGGTGCTCCTGTCGGTCGCCGTCGCGGCGCGCGCGGCGGCGTCCCTGCTGCCGGAGGGGTGAGCGGCGGCGGGGTCCGGCAGGCGGGGCACCACGCCCGCGCGGGACTCGCAGCCGGCGCGCGGCGTGCTACATATGCCCCCGGAAGGCCGGCCGCGGACGGGCGCCTCGCCAACCCGGTCAGGTCCGGAAGGAAGCAGCCGCAACGAGTTCTCGCCCGGGTCGCGTGCCGGTCTTCCACCCTCGAGGGCTGGATCGGCTGCGGCCGAACACGGAGACTGGCCGGGCCGCATGGCAAGCACCCTGTTCGGGGGCGACGACGCTCCCTCTCCGCCGCCTGACGGCCCTGGCCTGTTCGGCGACGCGCCCGAAGCCCCCGCGCTGTTCGGCGACGCGCCGCCGGACCCCGCGCCCGCCTATCGCGTGCTGGCCCGCAAATACCGCCCGCTGGGCTTCGCCGACCTGATCGGGCAGGAGGCGCTGGTCCGCACGCTGCGCAACGCCTTCGCGCAGAACCGCGTGGCCCACGCCTTCATGCTGACCGGCGTGCGCGGGGTGGGCAAGACCACCACGGCCCGCATCATCGCCCGCGCGCTGAACTGCATCGGGCCAACCGGCGCCGGCGGCCCTACCGCCGAGCCCTGCGGCGTCTGCCCCGAATGCCGCGCCATCCTGGCCGACCGCCACCCGGACGTGCTGGAACTCGACGCCGCCTCCAACAACGGCGTGGACGCGATCCGCGAGATCCGCGAGGCGGTGCGCTTCCGTCCCGCCCAGGGCCGCTTCAAGATCTACATCCTGGACGAGGTCCACATGCTGTCCACGGCGGCGTTCAACGCGCTGCTGAAGACACTGGAGGAACCGCCGCCCGCCGTGAAGTTCCTGTTCGCCACCACCGAACTCAGGAAGGTGCCGGCGACCATCCTCTCCCGCTGCCAGACCTTCCACCTGAAGCGCGTGCCGCAGGAGCTGCTGCGCGGCCATTTCGCCGCCATCGCCGAGCGCGAGGGCATGTCCGCCGAGCCGGAAGCCATCGCGATGATCGCGCGGGCCGCCGACGGCTCGGTGCGCGACGGGTTGTCGCTGCTCGACCAGGCGATCGCGCTGGCCGGCGCCGACCGGGTGATCCGCGCCGCGCAGGTGGTCGACATGCTGGGCCTGGCCGACCGCGGCCTAGTGTTCGACCTGCTGGAAGCGGTGTTCGCCGGGGCGCTTCCCCGCGCGCTGTCGGCGATGGACACGCTGCATGAGCGCGGCGCCGACCCGGGCGTGGTGCTGTCGGACCTGCTGGAACTGACGCATCTGCTCACGCGCCTGAAGGCCGTCCCCGGTCTCGCCGCCGATGCGTCGCTGTCGGAGATCGAGCGCGAGCGCGGCGGCGCCATGGCGGCGAAGCTGTCGGTGCCGGTGCTCGGCCGCGCCTGGCAGGCGCTGCTGAAGGGCGTGAACGAGGTGGCCGAGGCGCCGGACCGCCGCGCCGCGGCCGAGATGGTGCTGATCCGCCTGGCCCACCTCGCCGAGCTGCCGACGCCGGGCGACATCGTGAAGCGCCTGACCGACCCCGCCGCCGCCCCGCCCGCCCCGCGCCCGGCGCCCGGCGGCCCTGCGGGCGGCCTGCAGGCGATCGCCGGCGGCGGCCGCGCGGTCGCCGTCGCGCACCCCGCCGAAACCCCCGCCGCCGCCCCGCGCGCCGCCATGCCCCGCAGCTTCCGCGAGGCGGTGGCGCTGGGCGGCGAAGGCAACCCGGCGCTGCACGCCCACCTGATCCACTCGCTGCATTGTGTGCGCTTCGCCGAAGCGCGGATCGAGGTTCGCGCACGCCCCGACGCCCCGCGCGACCTCGCCGCCCGCTTCGCCGCCGCGCTGACCGAGGCGACCGGCACGCGCTGGACGATCGCGCTGTCCAACGAGCCGGGCGATCCGACGCTCGCCGAACAGGGCCGCGCCGCCGATGCCGGGCGGCGCGAGGATGCGCGCCACCACCCGCTGGTGCAGGCCGTGCTGGCCGCCTTCCCTGGCGCGGTGATCGAGGCGGTGCGCGACCGCTCGCTCGACGCCTACGGCCTGCCGCCGGCGCCGGAGGAGCCGGAGGACATGCCGGAGTTCGCGCCGCCCGACGCGGACTCCGCCTGGGGCGACGGAGTCCCGGGCTGAGCGGGCGATGGCCCGCGCCCGCGCTTCATGGCATGACGGCCGGGCGTGACACCGCCGGAGGACAGATGAAGAACCTGGGCAACATGCTGAAGCAGGCGCAGCAGATGCAGGCGCGCATGCAGGAGATGCAGGCGCGGCTGGAAGCCAGCGTCATGGAAGGCCAGGCCGGCGCCGGCATGGTGAAGGTGACGCTGTCCGGCAAGGGCGAACTGAAGCGCGTGGCGATAGACCCGTCGCTGATGGACAAGGACGAGCGCGAGGTGCTCGAGGACCTGATCGTCGCCGCCCATGCCGACGCCAAGGCGAAGGTGGAGGCGATGATGGCCGAGGAGATGCAGAAGGCCACCGCCGGCATGTCCCTGCCGCCGGGGATGAAGCTGCCCTTCTGACGTGGCCGAGGGCCCGGTCGAGCACCTGATCGCGCTGCTCGCGCGCCTGCCCGGCATGGGGCGGCGCAGCGCCCGGCGCGCGGCGCTGCGCATGCTGGCCGACCCGCCGCGGCTGATGCTGCCGCTGGCCGAGGCGCTGGAGGCCGCCGCCGCCGCGGTCAAGCCGTGTTCCGTCTGCGGCAACCTCGATTCGGCCGACCCGTGCCGCGTCTGCGCCGACCCGTCGCGCGAGCGGGGGATGGTCTGCGTGGTCGAAGGCGTCGCCGACCTGTGGGCGCTGGAACGCGCGGGCGCCTATCGCGGCCTGTATCATGTGCTGGGGGGCGTGCTGTCGCCGCTGGCCGGGGTGGGACCGGAGCAGTTGTCGGTGGCGGGCCTGCTGGCCCGCGCGGCCTCGGGCACCGTGCGCGAGGTGATCCTGGCGCTGCCGGCGACGGTCGAGGGCGCCACCACCGCGCATTACCTGGCCGACCGGCTGGCCGGGTCCGCCGTGGCCGTCACGCGGCTGGCGCAGGGCGTGCCGATCGGCGGCGCGCTCGACGTGCTGGACGACGGCACGCTGGCGGCGGCGTTGAAGGCGCGGCGCGCGGTGTAGCCGCCGCGTGATACCCGACGGCGCGACGTCAGACCTTTCGCCGGCGGGTATGGCGCGCGGGGCTGGCGGGGCGGTCGCGCGCGAAACCGGGCATCACGCCCGCCCGTGGCCGAAGAACACCGCCTCGCGCAGATGCGCGCCGGTCTCCGCGCACTCCAGGGCGACGCGCGCCACTTCCTCCGGCGTCACCCGCGACAGGCGCGTGGCCGGGCCCACCTGCGTCAGCGCGTGGAACGGCTCTTGCCCGGGCGTCGCGGCGAAGGGGGCCGGGCGCAGGATGGTCCAGTCGGTGTCGCTCGCGCGGATCAGCGCCTCCTGCCGGTCCTTGTCGGCGTAGCGGTGGCGGGTGAACAGCGGGAAGACGATCCGGTCGTAGAGGAACCCGCCATGGCCGCGGGTCTCCCCGGCGCCGACGCCGGTGATGGCGACGAGGCGGCGGACGCCGGCGGCCCGCATGGCGTCGAGCAGCGCGCGCGTCGCGTCGCTGAACAGGGTGGTCGGGCCACGGTCGGTGGTGCCGAGCGCCATGATCACCGCGTCCTGCCCGGCGAGGGCCGGGGCGAGGGCCGCGCCGTCGCGCGGGTCGGCGGCGATGGTCGCCACGCCGTCCGGCAGGCCGGCGGGCGAGGGGGCGCGGCTTTGCGCCGTCATGGCATGGCCGCGGGCGTGGCCCTGCGCGACGACCAGCCGCCCGACCCGCCCGGTGCCGCCGAGTACGAGGATCTTCACGCATCCCTCCACGTCCGGGGGAAGGGTAGCGCGATGGCCGATGTCGGGCGAGGGGCGGCGGCTGCAGGGCAAGATCCCGTGAACGGTGGTCGCTGCGCTTGCGGGTGCAACCATGGGAGGTATCGTCTTGGCGGCTGGATTGGGCGGGCTTGGCCCAGGCGATCTACGAAAATGAGGCGATGTCTTGAATCTTGATACACCATTCCCGCGAAAAAGGGCTGTTCAGGTCGCGGAAAAGTTGTAGAACGGCACCCAGGCTCACCCAGGGAAGCGGGACATGCGGATCCTCCTGATCGAAGATGATCTCACCACCGCGCGTGGTGTCGCAAAAATGCTCTCCGCCGCCGCCATGGTCGTGGACACGGCGGACACCGGGGAGGAAGGGCTCGAACTCGCCCGCCTCTACGACTACGACCTGATCCTGCTCGACATCATGCTCCCCGACATGGAGGGCTACGATGTCGTGCGGAAGCTGCGCGCGGCGAAGAAGGACACGCCGGTCCTGATCCTCTCCGGCCTCGGCAAGCCGCAGGCGAAGGTGAAGGGCTTCGGCCTCGGCGCCGACGACTACATCGTCAAGCCGTTCGACGGGCAGGAGCTGGTGGCGCGCATCCAGGCGATCGTCCGCCGCTCCAAGGGCTTCAGCCGCAGCGTGCTGAACGTCGGCTCGCTCAGCCTCGATCTCGGCGCGCGGGAGGTGACGGTGGATGGCCGCCCGGTCCACCTCACCGGCAAGGAATACGCGATCCTCGAACTCCTCACCCTCCGCAAGGGCATCGTCCTGACGAAGGAGGCGTTCCTCAACCACCTCTACGGCGGCATGGACGAGCCGGAGGTGAAGATCATCGACGTGTTCATCTGCAAGCTGCGCAAGAAGCTGGCGCAGGCCGGCGCCGAGGACATGATCGGCACGGTCTGGGGCCGCGGCTATGTGTTGCGGGAGCCGCAGCAGCCCCGCGCCCAGGCCCGTCCGGCGCCGGACGGGACGCGCATCGCGGCGGCCTGAGGCGCATCGCGCCGCGCCCCGGGCAGGGACGCGGCGCGGAAGGTGGCGCGGGGCCGGCCCCGCCCGGCGTCACGCCGCC
>Ga0272446_1002421_pt1 | contig 25514 bp, 16 predicted proteins | sample YNPCB0061_FD_194587 | JGI IMG/M metagenome (GOLD analysis project Ga0272446, IMG submission 194587) | Hot spring microbial mat communities from Yellowstone National Park, WY, United States - YNP-CB-006-1 | ecosystem: Environmental > Aquatic > Thermal springs > Hot (42-90C) > Sediment | place...
GAAATGCCGCGTGCGCGCCGGCGGCTGGGATTTGAGGAACGTTACCAGGTCCTCGAGGTCCGCCGGCGGGATGGGATCAGTGCGCATCAACACCCGGGCGAACCGCGGCCCGCACTGCACCTGGAGACTCGGGTTTTTCCCGTTCCACTTGAACGGCGCGGTGCGGTCAATGCCCTGCAGCGTGCGGTTGTCCAGGAGGTTGTCGCCGATGCCGTCGCCGTCGAAATCGTACGCCAGCCCGTCCACGTGCCCGTCCGGGTGGCACGAGCGGCAGGAGAACTGGCTCTGGAAGGTGTGCGCCGCCTTGGTGAACACGCGCTCGCCCCGGCGAATCGGGTCCCGCCCCCCGCCGTCGCTCAGCACCAGCCTGGCGCTGACCTCGAGCCGCTCGGTGTCCACCGCCCAGACCTGGTCTTCGAGCCGCACGGACACGTACAACCGCCGCCCGTCCGGGCTCAGCGCCAGGTGCCGCGGGTTCCGTCCGGTGGGGAGCCGCGCCACGACGTATTCATCCGCCAGGGACAGGTCCCGGATGGCTTCGCGGCGGGTCGCCTCGTCGGCCCGGTCCAGCCACGCGGCCAGGCGCTCCAGGTCCACCACGCTGATGGCGTCGCTGCCGCCGGAGGCCACGTAAGCCCGCCGCCCCGCCGGGTCCACGGCGATGCCTGCCGGGTCGGCGAAGTACGCGTTGGCCTCATCCAGCGGCACCTGCACCACCCGCCCCTGGCGGTCCGCCACGGCCAGGCCGCTGGACATGACCCAGCCGTTGGCCACCTGGGTGATGGGCACCAGGTTGCGCACCTTGACCAGCGGCGCCAGGGCCCAGCCGCGCGTCGGCACATACACCAGGTCCTCCGACAAATGCGCCGACTCGAGCGGCACCCGACGCACCACCCGCCCGGTCGCCGGTTGGAGCAGCGTCAACTCCGAGGCCGCTGGCAAAAACAGGTGCCGGTACCCCGCCTCGGCCGGATGCGCCGAGGCGCCGCCCGCGGCCAGGTTCGGCTCGGCCAACCGGCTCACCACAAACGCCAGTTGGCCGTCCGGCGAAACACCCACCCCGAAGGGCTCGCGTCCGGTGGCGGGACGCGCCACTTCCCGCAGCGGCGAAAGACTCAGCACCGCCACATCGCCGCTGCCGGCGTTGGCCACGATGAGTCGTTCGCCCGCAGGTGTCGCAGTGAACCGCACCGCCACCGGCGCCATGCCCACGGACACACTCTCCACCTCCTGGAGCGTATCCAGATTGACCTGCGCCACCCGGTCCTGGTGCCGGCAGGCCACAAAGAGACGCCGCCCCTCGGCGTCCACCGCCAACCCGAAGGGCCCGCCGGCCACGCGCGCCCGGCGCAACACGGCCAGCGTCTCGGCGTCCGCCTCGAGCACCTCGTCCACGTCGTCGAGCGCGACGTACAACCGCCGACCGTCCGGCGACACCGCCAGCCCGGCGGGCGCGGGATGCCGTGGACGCGGCTTGGCCCAGGCCATTTTGCTCAGGTCGTTGCCGTGGCAGTGATTGCACGAAACAAAGCCGAGGTCCGCGCGGCCGGTCCAACGACGCACGTGGTTCACCGACCAGAAATAGCTGCCGCTGCCCAGGCCGCCGGCGGCGACCAGGCTGACGAGCGAGACCATCACAAAACCGCGGGGTTTCATGGCTGCTTGCCGGCCAGGGCCGGGCCGGGCGGTTGGAGCGTGGCGGGCGGGAGGTTTGCGGCAAGCGGACGCACATTGCGCGGGGCGTAGTTGTGCGGCTCGTGGCAACCCACGCAGGCGCGGTTTTCGCCGGAGCGCACCCAGACCAGCGGCGGACAGCGGCGCACCACGGCACCCGCGGCATCCAGCGCCTCGATGACCAAGGGCACGTCCGCCGGCAATTCCACCATGAACGAGCCGTCCGCGTGGGGCTTCAACTCGCCCAACACTTGCTCGCCCGCATCGGTCCATTGCGCCAGCCGCACCCGCGCCGCGCGATTCGTGGCCGGGCCGGAGGTGTAACTGGTTTCGTTGACGTTGAGACAAAGCACCGTGCCGCTCGCGCACTCCGGGGTCATGGCCGAGATGTGCCCTTGCGGCCAGGCCCGCGGCGCCAGGCGCAGCGCCTCGACCTCGTGCCAGGCGGGGTCGTCAAAAAGCAGCGTCACCGTCTCCGCCGCATCGGCGCGCACCCGGTACACCCCGAAGGTGTCCGGATGCCCGCGTCCAGCCAGACCCCGCGGCTCCAAGCAGGCCAGCCATTCGCCCGGCTCGCCGGGCTCGACGGCGCGACAGGCGCCGTTGACCCCCGGCAGCAACGGCGCGCGACTACGCTGCGGCCGGGCCAGGCGCACCGCTTCGGCGCGGGTCAGTTCCGCCGCCGTGTGCTGTTCCGCGGCCAGGAAGGCGACGCGAGCACGGTCCAATTCGCGCGGCCGGCGCAGCACCGGCCAGCCGCCGTCGTGCTGCCCGGCAAAGGCCGTCAGTTCGGTCCCGTCGTTGTTGACGGTGAACAATCCCAGCCGGGGACCGTCCGGTCCGGCGGCGCCGGGCTGGACCGTCACGAACAGAATCCGGCCGTCAGCCAACACGGTCGGCTCGAGCGCGCTGTGCGGGGTGAAGGTGAGCCGGCGCGGCGCGGCACCGGGCTTTTGCGCGTACAAGGCGGCGGGGCGTGCCGCGGTCCACGGCTGGTCCGCCGGCGGGACGGGTGAGGCGAACACCACATCGCCTCCGGCCATGACCGCGGGGTTTAGGGCGCCGCCGGGCATGGCGGTGACCCGCCGCGGCGCGCCGCCGTTGAGGCGGGCCTGGTAAATCTGCCAGTCGCTCGCCGCGTCGCGCCGGCCGGCGAAGAACACGGTGCGGCCGTCCGGCGCCACCACCGGGTCGCCCGCAGCGAGCAGGCCCTTCGAGAGCAGACGCACGTCGTGGGTCTGGTACGGCGGCAGCAGGAGCACCACGCGACTGCCGGCCGGGTAACGGGCGTCGAGCAGCGTGGCGGCGCGGTTCGTGCCCGCAAACGGCGGCGTCTGGGTCAGGACCAGCGCGCCGGCGGGCGGTTCGGTGGAGCAACCGCCGCCCAGCAGCCAGGCGGCCGCGACCAGTCCGGGCAAGGCGGGCCAACGCGCGTTCATGCGGCTAGGGTTCCTTGACCTTGAGGAATTGATTGGCCGGCACGTTCTCGAGCACCTGCGTGGTGCCGGCGGGCCAGCGGATTTCGACTTTCTCGACCGTCGTGGCGCGCCCCAGGCCGAAGTGCAGGCGCGGATCGGACTGGCCGAGGAAGCCCGATGGACAGCGCGCTTCGGCGAACTGCGTGCGCCCGCCGGCGGTCACGCGTACGTGCGCGCCCCAGCCGTGGGGATTGGACCGGGTGCCCCGCAGCTCCAAGCCGAGCCAGGCGCCGACCGGGCCGCGGTTTTGCAGCAGGAAGGGCCGGTCGCCCATGAGCGTGACGACCAGGTCGAGCGCCCCGTCGTTGTTGAAATCCACCACGGCACTGCCGCGAGCGCGCAGGCGGGCGTCGAAGAAGGCGCCGCCTTTTTCGCGGGCGTTGGTGAAGCGGGCCTGGCCGTTGTTTTCGAGCAACAGGCTCTCCCAGCCCACCAGGTGATGGGCGTCGCCGTTGGCGATGAAAATGTCCAGGTCGCCGTCGTTGTCGAAGTCCAGGAAATTGCTGCCCCAGCCCACGTACTCGGCGGTGAGCTGGCCCAGGCCGCTGGCCATCATCTGGTCGTTGTAAACTCCGCGGGGCGTGGCCAGGTACAGCGAGCCATAGCCCAGGCGCGAAACCAGAATGTCCGGCAAGAGGTCGCCGTTGCAGTCGCCCACCGCGGCGGTCATCGAGCCGGCGGCTTCGCCCAGGGCGTTGAAGGCGATGCCCACCTTCATGGCCATCTCGGTGAACCGGCCCTTGCCGTCATTGACCAGAAGCACGTTGGGCGTGGCGTCGTTGCAGAGGTAGAAGTCCGTGTCGCCGTCCAGGTCGTAATCGAGGGCGCACACGGACATGGCCCGGTGGTTGGGCAGGCGGATGCCGGCGGCTTCGCTGATGTTCTCGAAGGTGCCGTCGCCCCGGTTGCGATAAAGCACGTTGAACTCGCCCTTGTAGCTGAGCGGACCGGGGTAGGCGTCCGGGTTGAAGTACAGCTTGTAGTTCGGGTCGTAGGTCAGGTAGTTCGCCACGAAAAGGTCCAGCCGGCCGTCGCCGTCCACATCCGCCCACGTCGCGCCGATGCCTGTGCCGGGATCGCCCACGCCGGCCTTCTGGGTCACGTCCTCGAACGTGCCGTCGCCGCGGTTCCGGTAGAGGATGTTCCGCCCCACGTTCACCACGTACAGGTCCGGCCAGCCGTCACCGTCGTAATCCGCCACCGCGGCGGCCGTGCCGTACCCGCTGCCGGCCACGCCGGCCTTCGCAGTGACGTCCTCGAACGTGCCGTTACCCAGATTGCGGTAAAGGCGGTTGGGCTCGCGCCGCGTGCCCGGGGCGTGCTGGGTCACGCCCTCCAGCGGTCCGGAGTTCACGAAGTACAAGTCCATCCAGCCGTCCTGGTCGTAGTCCAGCACCACTACCCCGGCGCCGTTGGACATGATGATGTTCGCGATCCGATTGGCGCAGAACTGATGGACGAAGGTGATGCCGGCCGCGGCGGTTACGTCCGCAAACCAATCCTTCTCGCCCGCCGGCAAGGGCGGGGTCACCGTGAGCGCGCCGGCTTCTTCGCCCGCCGACCGGCTCACGGGCCGGCCATCCTCACCGCCGCCGCGCTCGCCCGCGAGGGGCCGCGTGGCTGAGCCCGATTCCCCGCCGCACCCACCCGTCAGCAACGCGGCCCCCAAAAGCCCGGCCGTGGCGGAATGAATTAGTTTTCGACGGCACGTGGCGCGTTTCATGAAAGTGGCAGTTGTTGAAGAAGATTTGCCTCCGACCCCCGGCGGAACGAACGGCCATGTGGCGAACCGGTTGAATCGGGGGGCGGATTGGATTGCTCGTGCCGCCAGTTGCCGGAGGCGGCGGCAAACGCCCGCAGCGGCAGGGACGGAGCGCGCTTCGGCTCAATCCCACGCCACGCTGAAGTCGTCCCCGGGCGGAGCGGGCGATGCGGGCGGCGTCTGCGGGGCGGGCGGGCTTGCCACGTCCCGCTCCGGCGTGGGAAGCGGTGGAGGAGTTGCGGCCGCTGGCGCCGCCGGGGTCGGAAGCGCCCCCCGCTCTGCGGCAATCAGCGCGTTGCGCAGCGTGTACGGGCTGCCCATGTGCAGCGCGGCGGCGATCCAGCGCAGCGACAGCGGCGTCTCCCGACGCAGTCGTTGGGCGATGGCCACTTTCTCCGGGTCGGTTTTGCGGCGGCGAGCCAATTCTTCCGCCGCCCAGCCGCGCCGGGCCAGTTCTTCGGCCAGGATCAGGCGACCCAGTTCAATCTGGGCTTCGTGCGGCACGGGAGCGCGGCGCAATTGGCCGGCGAGGGCGCGCGCGCGCTGCGCCAATTCCGCGCGAAAACGCTCGCTCCCGAAGCACCAGCCCCGCCGCAAGGCCCGCCAGGAGCGCGGGGCGGGCTCGAGACGACGCGCCTCGGCGCGGGCCGCCAGGGCCTGACGCGCCTCCGGGGTGTCGCCGCTCAAGCCGGCGGCCGCCAGGAGGCGGTCCACGGCCAGCCAGGCGGGCCGTTGCTCGGGCGGCTGCAACGTGGCGGCGAGGCTGGAGCCCGGATAAGCCGCGAGGGGTTGCTCCGGAGCCAACAGGCCGGCGCGGGCGGGATTGAGCCACACGTGCAGACAGGCCTCGAACAAGAACGGGCCTTCGGGGTCCACCGGCACGGCGCGATACCGGGCGGCAAACAAATGCCCGCGGAGCCCGTGACGGCGGTTGTAGCGCAGCGAGAAGGTGCCCAGCCACCACTTCATGCCGCTGACCAGGTTCGCCAGCGGAGTCTCCAGCACCAGATGCACGTGGTCCGGCAGCACGCAAAACGCAGGCACGCGCCAGCCGGTCTTTCGACAGGCCGTGCCCAGCTCGGCCAGGAGCTCCTCGACGGCCTCCGGCGCGCGGAAAAGCGGCTCGCCGCGGTTGGTGCGGGTGGTCACGTGGTAGAGCGCGCCGGGATATTCGATCCGAGGTTGGCGGGGCATGGGCGGGCTTTGGGACGGGTTGGCGGGAGTGCGTTCGCCAATGGTCGGGAAGCGCTGCTTCGGCGATGCGCGCCGGTTCAATCCCCACGCCAGCGGCGCAGGCGCTGCCGCAACGCCGCGTGCCGCGCGGGGTCCGGGAGCAGATTCGGGAAGTCACGCAGCAACCGGTCCGGGTCGGGAATCTCGCCCCAGCCGGTGACGGTGAAGACCTCGACCGCGCCGCCGGCGGGCAGGTTCAACTCGCGCCGTTTGCGGTCGAAGCGCGCGCGCAGGGTTTGTCGCCAGGCCGCGAGGTCGGCGGGCGCCTCGAGGTTGTGCCGTCCCACCCAGGGCAGCCATTCGCGAATCTGGCTTTGGTGACACCAGGTCAGCCGGGCGATTTCCTCGAAGGCCGGCTCCACATCCACCGCCAGGTCGTGGCTGTTTTCGCCCTGCATGTAGCCGTCGTACACCGCCACGATCACCGGCACCGGGCAGGGCTCGGAACGGGTTTCGTCGGCGGGGTACTCCGGGGTGAAGGCGTGCGGCACGTTGATCATGTACGCCACCTCCCGCACGGCCTGGGCGACCGCCACGTGGTCCACGTGCACCCCGGCCAGCGGGTCGGCCGGCAACGGCGGGCAAAAGAGGTAATCCGGCTGAAAGTCGCGAATGGCCTTCCACAAGGCGGCCAGCAACGGAATGTCCACGCGCAGACAGGCCTCGCGGGGCACGCGGCCGTCGGGCAAACGCAACGGCTCGAATTCGTAGCCGCCCAGCCGCGCGGACTCCTGCTGCTCGGCCAGCCGCAGCCGGCCTGTCTCCGCGCGGGTGCGAAAGTGATGCCCCGCGCAGCCATCCGTGCAGACAATGACCTTGCGCCGCACCTCCGACCCGAGGCGGCGTCGCCACAGCTCGAAGGTGCCGGCCGCCGTGAACTCGAAGTCATCGAAATGCGCGTGGATGAAGAGCAGTTTCATGCGGTGCGCCCGCCAGACTATCCCCCGCGGAAAGCTCGCACAAGGCATTGGACCGGCCAACCGCGCGGCCACCTGCCGCCGAACTGACCCGTGAGGCACCCCCGAGTGCGGGTGGTGCTCGAATCTTACGTGCCGCCGCGGGCTCCCCGCCGTCGGCCTCGGAGCGCTGGCGTCCGACCTCCGGCATCCGGTATCTGGTATCCGGCATCCGGTATCTGGCATCCGGCATCCGGTATCCGGCATCTGTCCTCCGGCCTCCCCCTTCTCCCTCCTCGCTTCCCGCTTCTGATCGGGTAGGGCGCCGCTGCGCTGGCGCCACTCATCCGGCCGCGCCGCAGCGCGGCCCTACCGCGAGGGTGCTGTCTCCTCCCGGCCGCGGACCGCGACGGTGCTGGGCTCGACGGAGTCTCGCCCCACCGGAGGTGGTCCGGCCGGGACGCAGCCCGGCCCTACCGGATTGTGCCGCGCCGCTGTGCGGCCCGACCGACAGACCCGTAGCGCAGGCTGCCAGTCGGCCGGGTTTTGCTTGAAGGCACCGCGCCCGCCCGGCAGCGTGGATCGCTCATGCGAAGCCCGTGGGCCTGGTTGTGCGTCGCGCTGGGGGTGATGTGGGTCGTCACCGCCCGGGCCGCCGCTCCGTTGCCGGACCGCCTCACGCATCTGGGCCGGGACTGGTACGACCTCAAGGCCTGGGCCGCCACGCAGCAACTGGCCCTTTCCTGGAACGCCCAGACCCGGGTGCTCACCCTCACCAACCGCACCACCCGCCTGGTCCTGGCGGTGGACTCGCAACAAGCGGTGGTCAACGGCGTGAAGGTCTGGCTCACCCAGCCGGTCACCGCCCGCAACGCCGGCTGGCTGATCGCCGTGCTGGATGTCGAGAAGGTGCTGCACCCGCTGCTCCGTCCCCTGCCCCGCTCTGCGCGCCCGCTCCGGACCATCGTGCTTGATCCCGGCCACGGCGGCAGCGACTCCGGGCATCAGACGGGCGCGCTCCAGGAAAAACGCTTCACCCTGCTCCTGGCCCAGCAACTGCGCGCCAAACTGCGCGCCGCAGGCTATCGCGTGGTGATGACCCGCCAGCGCGACGTATTTCTCGAACTGCCCGAGCGCACCGCGCTGGCCAATCGCGAGAAGGCCGACCTGTTTGTGAGCCTGCACTTCAACGCTGCCTCCGACTCCGCCATCCGCGGCGCGGAGGTTTTTTGCCTCACCCCCAATGGCGCGGCCTCGACGCACGACCCGCGCACCCAGGTGTTGAGAGAAACCCTGCCCGGTCATCAGGACGGCGCGCGTTCGCTGGTGCTCGCCTACCAGGTCCAAAAGGCCCTGATCAATCGCGCCGGCCTGGCCGACCGCGGCGTCAAGCACGCCCGCTTCGCGGTGCTGCGGGATCTGACCATGCCCGGCATCCTGGTCGAGGCCGGTTTCTTGAGCGCGCCGGAAGAGGCCCGCAAGATCGCGGACGCGAAGTTTCGCGAGCAACTGGCCGAAGCCATCGTGGCCGGGATCGAACAATACCGGCGCCTTCTGGCGGCCCCGCCGGTGAAGTCGGGCCCGGCCCGGTGAGCCGCGCGGGCTGCGGGCGCTTCACCACCGCGACGGCAATTCCCAGTCCGTCCAGCGCACCAGGTCGCCCAGCGCGGGCCGGCCGTCGTGGCGCCAGGCCGGTGGGGGGCATTGCATCCGGCCCAGCGGGCAGATGCGGGCCACGCCCCAGCGGGCCAGCTCGAGGGCCAGGGTCTGCTCGCGCGTGCCGGTGGCGGCCAAACCCACGGTCGAGACCTGCCCGCGAAAGGCGTCCACGCCCGCCAGCGCCTCGTCCAGCCCGGCCACGGCCTTGACGTGGATGAAGCGGTTGGCGCAGGTCGGGTGCAGGCGGGGAAAGTTCTCGAACACCACCGTCCAGGCGGTCGAACCGGCGCTGCACCACAGCCGGGTGTCCGGTGAATGCGCCGCGCGCACCGCATAGAACGAGCGCCGCGTGGCGATGGCGGCGGCCTCGGCCACGGGCAGCGGTCCGCGCGGCTGCGTGGCCTCGAGGCGCTCCAGTTCGGCGGCCAGTACCTCGGCGAAGCGCTCGGGCGGATTGCGCCCGCCGGCTTCGACGTAAAAGGCGTGCGGCGAGAGGCAGCCCAGTTGGTTCCAGGCCGCCACGTCCCGCGCGGCCGCCGCCGCCACGCGCGGCAGGGTGTGGTTCGAGAGCATCTCCTGCGCGACGTAGCCGAAGCTCAGCCGGTGTCCGTAGCCCAGGAAGCGCACCCCGGGCGGCAGGCGCCGGCGCAACGCGGCCAGCGTGGCGTCACCGCCCATCGCCAGCACGCAATCAGCCTGCGCCCAGAGCGCGTCCTCGAGGGGCGCGGTGCCGCCGGGCCATTCGGCGATCTCGACGCAGGCGGCCAGCTTGGCCTCAACTTCACGCAGCGAGTGGGCAAAGAGCCGTGGCAGGAGCGAGGTGCCCGAGGCGCATTTCATGAACTGCGCCGAGCGCGTGAGCACGCCCAGCACCAGACTCATCAGGGCGGGGTTGGGCAAGCGGCCGGCGGTGACATGGACCAGCAGTTCGGGGCCGTGGGCCAGGGCCAGGCGGTCAGCCCGCGGCTCGGCGGGGTTGGGCGTCAGTTGGTCCAGACGTTGGAGGTCGGCCAGGTCCTGGGCCACGAGCGCCCGCAGGTTTTCCCGGGTGAGGGAGCCGAAGAAATCGTCCAGCCCGGCCGCGAGCGTGGGCGCGGAAAAACCGAGGACGCGCGGGCCTTCCTCGAGCGCCAGGCGGCGATACGGGTTGGCCGGGTCCAGCCAGTCCTCGGCCACGGCGGCCAGGGCATCAATGAGGTCGGCCGTGGTGCGCCCGGTGAGGTAGCGTCGGCGGTTGGCCTTGAGGGTCAGGCAGGCGTCGGTGATCATCGCCGGCGTCAGCGCGGCGGGGTCGGCCAGGTCGGCCAGGAAGTACCGGGGCAGGTCCATGCGTTCAGGCGGCCAGGAGCGAGCAACCGCGCGCCTCGGCCCGGACGGCGCGGCCCAGCAGCTCGAAGGCGGCCCCGCGGCGCACGGCGAGGTCTTCGGTCTGCACGGCCAGCACGGCGCGCACGTTGGCCAGGTCGTACACGCACAACAACCCGGCCTCGCCTTCGCCGACTTCGTGGCCGGTCTCGGGCGAAACCACCACGGCGCGCGCCCAAGGGGGGAAGCGGTATGCGCGCGGGCCGGCATCGCCGACGACCCGGTCATAGGCCTGCGAGGCCAGTTCACACATGCCGTACTCGCCCACCAGGTGCGTGGCCGGCACGCCCAGGCGGTCCTCGAGCGCCGCGTGCAGGGCGGCCCGGGGCAGTGCGCGGGAGCGGCCCTTGTAGCCGCCGGTTTCCATCACCCGCGAACCGGCCGGCAGGCGCAGGCGGAGGCCGGTCTCGGTCAGGTAGTCCAACAGGTGGACCAACGAGAAGGCCGTGCCCAGCAGGCAAACCGATTCGGCGGCTGCGGCGGATTCTTGCAGGGCGGCCACCAACGGCGCGGCCTCGAGCACCCAGGCACCGTTGGGAGCCACGTGACTGGCGTGCCGGGACGGGCCGCTTCCGAAGGCCTCGGCCACGAGGTCCGCCATGCAAGCCAGCGAGGAGTGCGGCGCTTGCGTCGCGGGCGGGGTCAACAGGAAAAACCGCAGCCGTGGTCCGGCGGCGCCGATTGTTTCCGGGGCCAGGTGCGGTTGGAACCAGACGCGGACCGAAGCGGCGTAAAGCTCCAGCGATCTTGGGTCGTGGAAGACCCGGCCGGGATTGCCCGTGGTGGTGCCGCTGGATTGAAAGACCCGCTGGCGCCGCTCCGGCGGCAAGCTGCTGAAGGCAAACTCCTTGAAGGCCGTCGTGGGCACGGTCGGGAGGTCCCGCCAGTGACGCACCGTGTCGGGCGTGGCGCCCAGGTGCGTGGCCAACGCCCGGTACGCGGGCACGGCGGCAAATTGGGCGGCGAAGAGCTCGAGCGCCAGGGCATTGAAGGCTGCGTCGTCAGGTTGCGCCTCCCGGGACAGCGCCGCGTCCTCGATAAAGGCGCGGACGCGGTCGGCGAGTGGGTCCAGCAGGTCCGGATTCATGCGGTTTTGGTTTCGTCGGTGGCGACGCAGGCTGGTTCACCGCCACAGCCCGGGAAAAGCATACCCGGCCGGTCTCCTGCCGCAAGGGCCGGGCCGGCCGGGTGAGGCGGGTGCAAGCCGCGTGTCAGGCCCGCGCCTGGCGGTAGCGGTCGGCCACGAAGTCCCAGTTGATGATGCCGAAAAAGGCGGCCACGTAATCGGCGCGGCGGTTTTGGTATTTGAGGTAGTAGGCGTGTTCCCACACGTCCAGCCCCAGCAACGGCACCCGGCCTTGGCTCAGGGGCGAATCCTGGTTGGGCAGGCTCTCGATGCGCAGCCGTGAGCCGTCCCAGGTCAACCAGGCCCAGCCGCTGCCAAACACCCCCATCGCCGCCTGGGTGAATTGCTGTTGGAAACCGTCGTAGCCGCCGAAGGCCGTCTCGAGCGCGCGCGCCAGTTCACCGGCGGGCCGGCCGCCGCCTTTCTTGAGCAAGGGCCAGAACAGGCTGTGGTTGGCGTGGCCGCCGCCGTGGTTGCGCACGGCGGTGCGGATGGCCTCGGGCAAAGAGTTGAGTTCGCGCAGGAGCGTCTCGACGGGCTTGGCCGCCAGCTCGGGGTGTCCGGCCACGGCCTTGTTCAGCCCGGCCACGTAGGCGGCGTGGTGCTTGCCGTGGTGGATTTCCATCGTCCGCGCGTCAATGGCGGGCTCGAGCGCGTCCACCGGATAAGGCAACGGCGGCAGCGTGAACGGGCCGGTGGCCGCGGGCGGCGGAGCCGGGGGCGCGTTTTGGGCGAGGTTGGACAGGGCGCCCGCGCCGGCCAGGGCGGCCGAGGCGAGGGCGGTTTGTTTGAGGGCGGTGCGTCGGGTGATCATGGTGAGTGGAATCAACGATTGTCGGTGGAGAAGGTAGTCGGCCGGGCGCCGGAGGCAAACCGGGAGACGCGCCGCGTCAGGTCCGTATGGCCGACGGGGTCGTTTCGTGCACCTCCTCGAGCACGCGGGTGATCAGGGCGCTGGCGCGTCGGCCGGAGGCGCGGAGTTTGAACCGGTTGCGGGCCAGCCCGCCGCGGAGGCGGTTGTTGCTCTCGAAGGCCCCGATCGCGGCGTGGACCTGCTGCCAGTTGCGCGCCGCGCCCAGGCGTTCCAGAAACTCGAAGTCCGGTTTGAAGTGCTCCGGGTTGAAAAAGAGGATCAACGGCTTCAACAGCCGCGCCCGCCGATGCAGGGCCTTGCGCGTGGCGCGGACCACGAACTCCTCCGGCGCGCACTCGTAGTACTTGCAAAACGCCTCGCGAAACGTCATCGGCCAGTCAGCCATCGCGGGCAACGCTGGGCAAAACGCCCCGGCTAGACAAGCCGAAAGCGGGCGTCTGGGCGCCGCGACGCGGCCGCGTTACGACGTGATTCACGGCCAGACCAAGGCCTGCCAGCCGGGGCGGTGTGGTTCGAGCCGGGCCAGACCGTCGCGGCCCAGCACCAGGAGGGCGGTGGACAGGGCGTCGGATTCGAGGGCCTCGGGCAGGACCACCGCGGCCAGGTGCGCGCGCTGCACCGGCTCGCCCGTGCGCGGGTCCAGCACATGACCCCGGAAGCGACCGCCGGCCTGTACGACGCGTCCGGACACGGCGGACACGCCCAGCGAAGTGTCCCGCAGCGTGAATTCCGCCAGCGCGGGACCGTTTGCTGTGGCCGAAGCCGGGGCCGTGTTGTCCGGGTGGGGCGCCTCCGCCGGCGGGGGCACCGCCACTTTCCAAGGGCGCCCGTCAGGCATCTGTCCCAGGCCGTAAACGCTGCTGGTGCCGCCGTGGATCAGGCCGCTGGTGACGCCGGCTTCGCGCAAAATCTGGACGGCGCAATCCACGGCGTAGCCCTTGCCGATGGCGCCCAGGTCCAGTTCGAGGCCGGGACACTTGAAACGCACGGTGAAGTTGTCCGGGTCCAGTTCGACCTTGTCCATGCCCACGCGGGCGCGGGCCTCGGCCAGGGCGGCCGCGGAAGGTTCCGCCGGTTCCCGGTCGCGAAAACCCCACAGACGCATGAGCGGGCCGATGGTGGGGTCGAAGGCGCCGCCGCTCAGGACCCACAGCGCGCGCGCGCGTTCGAGCAGGCGGAAGACCGGCGGACTGACCTTGACGGGAACACGGGCGGCGTCGCGATTGAGCCGGGCGATTTCGCTGGTGGGACGGAAGAGGCTCAATTGGGCCTCGAGGTGCTCGATCTCCTCCAACGCTTCCTCGCCCGCAGCGCGCAGGGCCGCCTCGCGCGCGCCGTAAAGGACCAACTCGAAGCGGGTGTTCATCGCCCGGCGGGCGAGCAACACGGGGGTCATGGCCGGCAAAGAAAAAGGCTTCGCGGAGTTGCCGCGAAGCCCGGGCTCAAAACGGGGGCCGATTCACGAGGGGTTGAGCACCCCGTAGTAGGCCGGCTCGACCTTGCGGCCGGTGCCGTCGGTGATGGTCCGGGTCTTTTCGTCGTAGTGGCAGGTGATGCCCAAGCGGTCGGACATCTCGCCCAGAGAAACGACAGTTTGAACACGGATGGCCAGCTCGATGTTGGCGTTGGGGGCCTTGCCGGAGCGGATGCAGGCCAGCCAATTGGATTCGTGCACGCCGATGTCCTCGACGGGCTCGAGGTTGGGGTGGCGTTCCGGGTCAATCTCATCCGTGAACGGCCGCTCGGGCTTGAGCTCGACGGTGTTCCCGCCGATGTACAGCGTGGCGTAGTGGCCACGGATGATGTCGGGCAGACCCTGTTCGTTCACCGAAGAGCTGCACACCATGAGGGAATAGCCGCTGGGGAATTCGGCGATGAGGGTGAGGCACTCCGGCACGTCGCGGATGGGGGTGCCGGGGGTGTTCTTGTCGGTCAGGATTTTCTTGGTGCCGATGGCGGCCACGCGCACGGGGAACTCGGGGTTGCCGGTGGCCAGCAGCAAGGGATGCAGGCGGTGCGGGAACAGGTCGCCCAGCAACCCGGCACAGTAGGGGTAGTATTTGCGCCAGCGGAAGAAGTGGTCGGGGTTGAACTCCGGGCGGGTCTTGATGTTCGGCCCCAGCCACTGGTTCCAGTTGATGCTGTCGGCCTTGAGGTCGGGCTCGATGGTGTAATTCCACTCGCCCTTGGGCGAATTGCGCATGTACGAGCCCTGGCCCAGGACCAAGGGACCGATTTTGCCTTCCTTGACCAGCTCGGCGGCCTTGTGCCACTTGGCGTCCGAGCAGCCCTGCGAGCCGACCTGGAAGACCTTGCCGGTAGCCTTGACCGTGTCCCACACCTCCCAGGCCTCGGGCAGGTAGCGGGCCATCGGTTTCTCCACGTAGATGTGCTTGCCGGCCTTCATGGCGTCAATCGCCACGCGGGCATGCCAGTGGTCCACCGTGGCGCAAATGACGGCGTCAATGTCCTTGTTTTCCAGCAACCGGCGGTAGTCGTCGTAGGTCTTGGCATCGCCGCCGACCTTGGCCTTGGCCATCTCGCGCCGCTTCTCCCACAGGTCGCAGAAGGCGGCCAGGGCCACGTTGTTCTTCTCGGCGTTGGCCTTCATTTTGTCCACGTGGAGCTGGCCCTGCGGCCCAAGGCCGACAAAGCCGACCACGATACGGTCGTTGGCGCCGATGACCCGGCCGGTGGCCGGCGCGGTCCCTTGGCCGTACACGGGGGTCTTGAAGAGGTTGGCGGTGGCCGCCGCGGCGGTGGCGGCGGCGGTGGTTTTGAGGAAGCCCCGGCGGGTCTGAAGGGCGGCCGTCGAGGTGTTTTGTGGCGTTTGCATAATCAAGTGGTCCGCAATGGTGCGTCGTTGGACGGAGCCTAAGCCGTGCCTGTTCAGCGTCAACCGCGAAGGCATCGGTTGCGGGGGCAGGTCAAACAAACCGTGGCCGTGACGCGGCTTTCGGGCCGTCGCTTGCGCCGGCAAGTCACGTTTCAAGGTTGATTCGCCCCGCCCCTGCCTCCAACTTCGGCCATGCGCGTGATCACTTCCGTGGCCGCCATGCAACGCCGGGCCCTGGGCTGGCGTCGCCGCGGCGTGCGGGTGGGGTTCGTGCCCACGATGGGTTACCTGCACGCGGGGCACCTGAGCCTGGTGCGCGCCGCCCGCCGCCGCGTGGGCCCGCGCGGAGTGGTGGTGGTGAGCATTTACGTGAACCCCACCCAGTTCGCCCCCCACGAGGACCTGGCCCGCTACCCGCGCGACCTGGCCCGTGACCTGCGCCTCTGCCGGCAGGCCGGCGTGGATGTGGTCTTTGCGCCCACCGACGCCGAGATGTACCCCCGCCCCCCGGGCGCCGAGTACAGCACCTACGTGGTCGAAGAAGCCCTGTCCCGCGGCCTGGAGGGCGCCTCGCGTCCGACCCATTTCCGCGGCGTAACCACAGTCGTGGCCAAGCTCTTCAATCTGGTGCTCCCGGACGTGGCCGTTTTCGGAGCCAAGGACTACCAGCAGGCGGCGGTGGTGCGGCGGATGGTGCGCGACCTGAACTTCCCGGTGCAGATTCTCGTGGCGCCCACTGTCCGCGAGCCGGACGGCCTGGCGATGAGCTCGCGCAACCAATATCTCGACGCCGCAACGCGCCCCCAGGCCACCGTGCTCTGGCAGGCGCTTGAAGCGGTGCGCCAACGGGTCCTCGCCGCACCGGCGGGCCTGCCGGCGGCGCGTCTGCACCGGCTGGTCCGGGCCACCGTGGCCCGCGCGCCGGCGGCCCGGTTGGATTACGTGGCTTTCTTCGATCCGGACACCCTCCAGCCGGTGCGCACGGTGCGGCGCGGCGCGCACATGGCACTGGCGGTTTACCTGGGCAACACCCGGCTCATTGACAACGCCCGGCTCGAGTGAGGTTTCATGGAAACTCCCCTGCGGTTTGATCACCTGGTCATTGGCAGCGGCATCGCGGGCTTGTTCTACGCCCTCAAGGTGGCCGACCGCGGCACGGTGGCGCTGGTCACCAAGAAAACCAGCGCCGAGTCCAACACCAACTACGCCCAGGGTGGCATCGCCACGGTGATGAGCCCCGAAGACTCCTTCGAGCTGCACGTGCAGGACACGCTCACTGCCGGCGCCGGCCTCTGCAAGGAGGACGTGGTGCGCACCGTGGTGCGCGAAGGCCCCGAGCGGGTGCGTGAGCTCATGGCCCTGGGCCTGCAATTCACCGAGCGCGAAGTGCCCGGCCAGCCCGGTCGCCGCGAGCTGGACCTGGGCCGCGAAGGCGGGCACTCCAAGCGCCGCATCGTCCATGCCCGAGACATGACCGGCCGCGAGATCGAGCGCGCCCTGGTCGCCGCCGCCGAGCGCCACCCAAACATCCGCATCTTCGAGAATCACTTCGCCGTGGACCTCATCACTACGCACAAGCTCGGAGTGGACGGCGTCAACCGCTGCCTCGGGGCCTACGTGCTGGACAAGGCCAGCGGCCAGGTGCGGGTCTTTGCCGCGCCGGTGGTGGTGCTGGCCACGGGCGGCTGCGGCAAGGTGTACCTCTACACGACCAACCCCGACATCGCCACCGGCGACGGCGTGGCCATGGCCTACCGGGCGGGCGCGGCCGTGGCCAACATGGAGTTCATCCAGTTCCACCCCACCTGCCTGTACCATCCCAAGCTCAAATCCTTCCTCATCAGCGAGGCCATGCGCGGCGAAGGCGCGGTGCTGCGGGGGTTCGACGGCCAGGAATTCATGGCCCGGTACGACCCCCGCAAGGAACTGGCCCCGCGCGACATCGTGGCCCGGGCCATTGACAGCGAGATGAAACGCACCGGCGCCGACCATGTCTGGCTGGACATCACCCACAAACCCGCGCCGTTCATCATCCAGCGTTTTCCCAACATTTACCGGACCTGCCTCGAAGTGGGGCTGGACATCACCAAGGAACCCATCCCCGTCGTTCCCGCCGCCCATTACCAGTGCGGCGGCGTCCTCACGGACATCAACGGCGCCACGGAAATCGCGGGCCTGTATGCCATCGGCGAAGTGGCCTGCACCGGGTTGCACGGCGCCAACCGCCTGGCCAGCAACTCGCTGCTCGAAGCCCTGGTCGGCGCCCACCGCGCCGCGCAGCACAGCCGCGAGCATCCCCTGCCCCCTTGCGACATCCCCATCCCACCCTGGCAGTCCGGCCACGCCCAAAACCCGGACGAGCTGGTGGTGATCTCCCACCTCTGGGACGAAATCCGCCGGCTGATGTGGGACTACGTGGGCATCGTGCGCACCAACAAACGCCTCCAGCGCGCCGCCAACCGCATCGCCAACCTCCAGGCCGAAATCCGCGAGTACTACTGGGACTTCATCGTCACCTCGGACCTGCTCGAGCTGCGCAACATCGCCACCGTGGCCGAACTCATCATTCAATGCGCCCTGCAGCGGCCCGAAAGCCGCGGCCTCCATTACAACCTGGACTACCCCCAGCCCGACCCCGCCTGGGCTCAGCGCGATACCATCATCCGCCGCGGCGCCCCGTCCCCTCCTTCCGCGCCAAACCTCCCCGCCGCTGCGGCGCGCCGCGATTGACGCTCCCCGCCGGCGGGGTACCGTGGCCTTGGGCGCTGCCCCGGTGCGGCCGCCCGACGCATCCGCGTCGCGCCGCTCGGCACTGACCGAAAATACCTTTCAAGCACGACCACGACTATGCCCGAAACTGCTCCTTCGCCCGCGTCCGCCCGGCGCCGTGCCCGCATCGTCCGACGCCTGCAATGGATCGGCCTGGCCGTGGTCGTCCTGGCGGGACTCGGCGTCGGGCTCTACCTGGTGCTCACCAGCAATGCCGTGCTCAAGGCCCTGGTCTTGCCCCGCGCCAGCGCCGCCCTCAACGCCCGCGTCTCGGCCCAGACCATCGCGTTGCGCCCCCTTTCCGAGGTGCGGCTAACCCAACTCGAAATCACCCCGGCCCAGGGCCCCCGGCTGTTCCGGGCCGCGGAAGTCTCGGTGCGCTACCGCCTCTGGGACCTGCTGCGCGGCCGGTACGTCTTGCCCGAAATCCGGCTCGAACAGCCCGAGCTGAACGTCCAGGTCACCCGCGACGGCCGCAGCAATCTGGACACCCTCCTGGCACGGCCCGCCGCCCCGGCCCCCGCGCAGGCCGCAGTCCCCGAACTCGACCTGGGCGCTTTGAGCCTGCGCGGCGGCAGCCTGACCTATTGCGTGGAAGACCCCGCCGGCGGGCGGCAGTGCTCGACCGTGACCAACCTCGAGCTGCAACTGACCGGCCTCAAAAACGGCGCCCCGGTCCGGCTCAAACTCGAAGCCCTCGCCGCCCAGGTCAACACCCACCCGGGCGGGACGACCGATTCGCTCCGCGCCCGGCTCCAGACCGAAGCCACGGTGGGATTGAGCCGCCGCCTCACCCTCGAGCAAATCGAGGCCAACTTGCAGGCCCGCGTCACCGAAGCCACCGGCAGCCTGGCGCCCGCGGACAAGCTGGCAGCCACGCTGGCCTTGACCCTCACCCCTGACGAGCTGCGCCAGTGCCGGCTGCGCTTCGAACGCGAGGGCCAGTCCCTGGGCGAGGCGCGCTTGTCCGGGCCGTTCCTCCTGGCCCGCAACGAAGGCCGCCTCAGCTTCCAAATCTCCTCCGTGGACCGCGCCGCCCTGGCGTTGATCGGCGCGCCACTGGGGCTGGACTTCGGCGAAACGGCCCTGAGCGGCTCGGGTTTTGTGGACCTGCGCCAGCGCGGGCAACGCCTCATTGCCAGTCTGAACCTCGAGGCCCGCCAGTTTTCGGTCAAACAAGCCGGCCGAACCACCCCCGTGCTGGACCTCCAGTTCGAGCTGCGCGGCAACGCCGACCTCGAGGAACAGACCGCTTACGTCGAGCGCGTCAGCCTGTCCGCCCGCACCGGGGGACGTGACCTGCTCAGCGTCGCCTCCCAGCGCGCCATCAACCTGGCCTGGCGCCGCGAAGAGCCGCGCGCCGCCGCACCCGCCACCGTGGACATCGCCCTCAACGACCTGCGCCTGGCGGACTGGCAGGCCTGGCTGCCCACCAACGCGCTCGGCGGCGTGGTCAACGCGCGCGCCACGCTCACCAGCGCCCAGGACGGCCGCCAACTCACCCTCGACCTCACCAACACCGTCCGCGGCCTGGGCCTGGCCGCCGGGGAGGTCGCCCTCCGGGACCTGGGCGCGGACCTGACCGCGCGCCTGGCCCTGCGGGATTACCGCATGTTGAACCTCGAGCAGCTCGAATGGACCGGGAGCGAGGGCGGCACGGCGCTGTTGCGCGGTCAGGCCACGGCCGCGGTGGACCTACGCGAGTTGAGCGGCAGTTCGCAGGTCAGTCTCGAGGGCGAACTGCCAACCCTCCTGGCGCGCCACCCGGTGCCGGGGTTGGACTTCTCCAAGGGCCGCGTCCGCCTCAACGCGCTGCTTAACTGGGCCCGCGCCCGCACGGCGGCCTCGGTGACCGCGCTCTTGGGCGACCTGGCCGGCCGCGCGGGCAGTTACCGGGTGGACGGCTACTCCGCCGAGTTCGAGCTGAGCGGCGACCTGGCCGGCGACAAGCTCACGTTGCGGCGCCTGGGCCTCAGCGCCCGCGAAGGCACACGCAGCGGCGGCTCCGGCGACCTCACCGGGCTGGTGGACGCCGCCACCCAGACCGCCCAGTTCACCCTCAACCTCAGCGGGCTGAACCAGCTTGCGCTCCGGCCGTTCCTGGCCGGGTTGCCCGGCGGCGTGGAAGTGGCCGCGCTCTTGGCCAACGCCAACGGCCAACTCCGGCATGACGCCCAAACCCGCCCCACCGGTCCGCCGGGCGACTTCGCGGCCTTTCAAACCGTGCTGACCTCGCTGGCCGCAGGCCGGGGGGAAACCACCTTCCGCCTCACGGGCGAGGTGCCGACCCTGGTCTTGACCAACCGCGCCCGGGCCCGCACCGGCGCGCTCAACGGCCTGGCCATTCAACTGGACGCCACCCGGCGCGGCTCCGTGCTGACCCTGGCGACCAACTGGGTTCAACTTCCCGCCACCGCCCGCGCGGCCACGAACCGGCTGACCCTCACCGGCGTCCTCGACCTGGCGTCCACCAACCCCGCCCCTTCCACGTGCAGCCTGCGGGCGACCGTGCTGGACCTGACCCCGCTGCTGGACTTCGCCTCGGTCTGGGAAAGCGCGGAAACGCCGCCCACCTCGAAACCCGAAGTCGAGCCGGACCCGGTGGAGTTGCCGCTGCGCCAATTCACCGCCGAGCTGCAGGTAGAAAGGCTCTACCTGCGGGACCTGCTCTTGCGGGACTGGACCGCCCGGGCCGAGGTGCGCAACGGCCAAATCAGCATCCAGCCCTGCACGCTGCGCGTGGACGACGCGCCGGTGTCGGCCACGCTCCGGCTGGACCTGACCCGCCCGGGCTACGCGTACGAATTCGGACTGGACGCTTCGGGCGTGCACCTGGGGCCGCTGGTGGACACGTTTGCCCCCGAGTATGCCGGGCAAATTCAGGGCGACCTCCTGGCCAAGCTCCAGCTCAGCGGCGCGGGCGTCACCGGCCCGAACCTGCAACGGCACCTCCGCGGTCAGGCGACGCTCGACACCACCAACCTCAACTTCCAGGTCGTCACGCCGCGCGCCAAGAAACTCCTCACCGCCGTGGCCACGGCGCTGCGGCTTGAGGCGCTGGCCAACTCACCGCTGGACACCCTGAGCGCGCGCCTGGACATCGCCGACGGCCAGGTGAACGTGCGTCCCTTCACCGCCGGCAGCGCCGCCTTCTGGGCCACGGCCGAGGGCGTCATCCGCCTGGCGCCGGTGTTGACCAACTCGCCCGTGGACCTGCCCGTGCAACTGGCGTTGCGCGCGGACTTGGCCCGCCAGATCAAGCTGGCGCAATTTACCCCCTCGAGTCGCACCAACTTCCTGAACCTGCCCCCGCTGGTGAAGATCAAGGGCACCTTGGGCTCGCCCGAGACCGAAATTGACAAGCTGCGCCTTGCCGCGCTGCTGGCCGGCAGCGTGGGCGGGGCCATCGGCGGCACCGCGGGCGATGCCGTCCAGGGCGTGAGCAGCCTGCTTCAGGGCAACGTGGGCGCCGCCGTGGACAGCTTGGGCCAATTGATCCCCGGCCGAAAACCGGTCGCCCCAACCAATGCCCCGCCGGCGACCAATGCGCCGCCGCGCACCAACGCTCCGGCGGCGAAAACCAACGCCCCGCCCGCGGCCACCACCAATCCCCCACCCCGGCCCAGCGTACTGGACTTGCTCGAAGGCCTCCGCAAACGCAACTAACGCACGCCGCCCTGAGCGGCTTGAACTCCATGTCTGCCATCCTCGATTACCTGCGCGAACACCACGACCGGTTCGTGCGCGACCTGTGCGACTACCTCCGCTTCCCCAGCGTCTCGGCCCAGCCCCAGCACCAGAAGGACCTGCGCGCCTGCGCCGAGTGGCTGGTGACCCGCTGCCGGCGCATCGGCCTGGACAGCGAATTGTGCGAGACCGCGGGACACCCGGTCGTGCTCGCCCGCACCCCGCGCCAGGCTGGCAAGCGGCGCCCGCATTTCCTGGTGTACGGGCATTACGACGTGCAGCCGCCGGAACCGTTCGAGCTCTGGCAGAGTCCGCCCTTCGAGCCGCGCGTCACGGACACGGCGGTCTTTGCCCGCGGCGCCAGCGACAACAAGGGACAGCACCTGGCCCATCTCAACGCGGTCGAGGCCTGGCTGGCCACCGGTGCCGAACTGCCCTGCGACCTGACCTTCCTCATCGAGGGCGAGGAAGAAGTGGGCAGCCGCAGTCTGGCCGGCTTTTTGCAGGCGCGCCGCGCCGAGTTGCGTTGCGACGCCGTGGTCGTGTCCGACACCGGCATGCCCGCGCCCGGCCTGCCGGCGCTCACCTACGCCTTGCGCGGCATCGCCGCCGTGGAAATCACCGTCACCGGCCCCGACCGCGACCTGCACTCCGGCATCTTCGGCGGCACGGTGGACAACCCGGCGATGGCGTTGTGCCAGATGCTCGCCAAACTGCGCGACCGCCGCGGCCGGGTAAACATCCCCGGGTTTTACGACGACGTCGCGCCGTTGAGCGCCTACGAGCGCCGGCAACTGGCCCGCCTGCCGTTCAACGCGCGCGCCTACCGGCGTTTCCTGGGCGTGCCCCGGCTGTTCGGCGAGACGGGTTACACCGCCTGGGAGCAACGCAGCGCCCGGCCCACCGTCGAGATCAACGGCCTGACCAGCGGCTACCAGGGCGAGGGCAGCAAGACCATCATCCCCGCCTGGGCCCGCGCCAAGCTCACCTTCCGCCTGGTGCCCCACCAACGGCCCGACCGCATCGCCCGCCTGGTGGTGCGGCATCTGTGCCGGCTCACGCCGCCCACCGTCCGCGCCCAAATCACCATCGGCCACGGCGGCGAACCGTACCTCCTGGACCCGCGCAGCCCGCGGGCGCAAGCCGCGCTGCGGGCGCTGCGGGCGGCGTTTGACCGCGAGCCGGTCCTGCTGCGCGAGGGCGGCTCGATTCCGATCGTGACCCAGTTTCGCAAAATCCTCGGCGCCGAAACGCTCCTGCTGGGGCTGGCGTTGCCGGACGACAACGCGCATTCGCCCAACGAGAAGTTCGACCTGGGCAACTACGCCGCCGGGATGCGGCTGGGCGCCACGCTGTGGCCCGAACTGGCCGCCGCCGGCGGCTGAAATCCGGGCCAAGCGCTGGCCGCGTCAGAATTCGGGAAGGGCGTTGAGCTGGAAGCCGCGGGGCGAAGTTCGATGTCCGAACTTCGAAGTCATCGGTCGGGCCGCCCCAGAGGCGACGTTTGCCGTTGAAAACGGCGGCCCGGCGGAGGGGCGGGTTGCAGCGCATTGCAGTCTTGGACAGATTAGGCGGATGGGTGAGGGGGAAGAGCAGGTACCAGCGTTCGTAGCACAAGTAGGTGTTCAGACACAGCAGGGCCTCGTCCCCGGCCGGACACCAAAACTGCCCCATGCACTTGAATCGACACTGACACTTTGCGCAGGCAGCCTCAGCCGCCCTGCTACCCAACGGTTCCCGCCGCCGTTGCGCCGTCCGATAGTTCATCCGAGACTGGTGCTCCACCGCGTTCCATTAGACCATGCACTGGCGTGCCTGCGGCGTGCGATCATCGGTAAGCTACTAGAGCAGCACTGTCCAATTCTAAATGCCTAGCACCACAGCGGCTTGGCCCTGCTCGCTGTGCAACACCTGGGTATGGAGTAGGTTGCGTAGCTAGTCCAGCCCAAGGCGTATGGCCACAGAGCCTCGCTGGTTGATAAGCTGTCAGACTCGTGCCTGCGCCATTTTAGAAGTAGAAATGTTCTTTAGATCGAAGGTTATATTTCAGTTTTTTGCATCCCGCAACATTCCCGGGATTTTCGCCGGGCTGAACCGTGGCAATCATTGAAGGAGAAGATCGTTTGTTGGGCTTTCTGGCGTCTGGGCTCAAAAAAACTGAAAAGCGCCCGAGTTTGAAAAAAATGAGAAAAAGCGCTTGACCTTTAGGCAGAAAAGCCATACTTCGCGTGTGTCACATAAAGTGACGCCTCTTTCGGAGAGGAACACCACAGCGCAAGTCCAAGGGACTTCGCACCGGCGAAAGTCGGTGGTTCTGAAAAGAGGAAACTCAAAAAAAAGAGCCTGTTCCTGAGCTCGACGGAAAAAACGATGAACACAAACTCATTAACGGCTGCCGCACCTTCTGTGGCAGGAAACAACTCGACCGAAAACCCGATCCGGATTGCATTTCCTGTCGATAAGGAAAGCATTCGCAAGTTCGTTATCCACGACGAGGGGCGGGAAATTGTCATCTACCACGTGTACCCGCGCTTGTCTGATTGTCCGGGCAGGAAGCTGCCGGATGATGTCAACCCTCGGAGCCACGACGAGGAAGCCTTGAAATCCTCGGTCGCACGCGGAATCGAGACGACAATCCTCGAATCGCCTGAGGATTTCTTCCTGGCAAATCGTGGCGTAACGATTCTCGCTCAGGATTTGCGATACGACCCGCAGAAAGGCGCGGTCGAGATCACGGTAGCTGACCCATCGCTGCAAGGCGTTGCCGATGGAGCAACCACCGATGCAGTTCTCGCAAAGGTTCAACGCGACATTGCGGCTGGCGCCGCAAAGAATGAATCGCTGCCCGACGGACTCGGGATGGACTGGCTCAAACGTGGGCGCATTCATCTTGAAGTGATTGTTGGCTTAAATGACAAGGAGCGTATTGACAGAATGGTGCTCGGTCGGAATACAAGCCGACAGGTAAAGCCGTGGTCAATGTCGGATTTTCGAGGTGCGTTCGATTGGATTCGGGAGATCTTGGAACAATCATCCTGCGATTTGAAAGGCAAAGTCGGTTACGAGGAAAATGCCGGCAAGCCGACAACGATTCTCGATGTTCTCAGCATCTTGACGCTCTTTCATCGCGAGTTTGATGATAAGCGCAAGGCGCCCACCGTCGCTTACTCCAGCAAGGGACGCATGGATGCACGCTTGAACGACGAGAAACTTCAGCCGGGTTACAAAGCATTGGCTCCGATTGTGGTGGACATACTTAAACTGCACGACCACGTTTACGCGGGGTTCGAGAAGGCATACAAAGATGCCAAAGAGGGCAGGGCAAAACTTGGCAGGCGAGCAGGCATTGAGCAGAAAAAGCACAGGCTCCCCCTAACCAGCACAGAAGTGAATTACGTGATCCCGAGCGGCCTGATATTCCCGCTCTTGGCGTCGCTGCGGGCTTTGGTCGGCTACAACGCTTCGGGTGAAGCCTATTGGAAAACCAGCCCCACGCGGTTTTTTGACAAGTATGGCGCCGAACTCGTTGGCACGCTCATCGAACAACTCGACATGCTTGGTGGCAATCCGCAAACCGCTGGGAAGAAGAAGCCCGTGTACACGGCTTTGCATGACCGGGCGCGACTTCTCCTCAATGAGGAAATGTCCAGCTAAAGCCGCAAACCGCTCAAGCCCGCAGGCAAAAGCCTGCGGGCTTTTTTTGACCTAGATTCCGCAGTTGAAGGTGTAAGCCATTGGGAAAAAGCATGATGCTCGTTTTTTTTCGCAACTGCGCCGCAGTTGGATTCGTTCACCCAGCGGGTGAACCGATTTACCGTCAGAAAATCAACTGTCGCCTCGTGATCTCCGAAGGGTTCACCGCCAAGTTCTGAATTCAACTGCGGAATCTAGGTTGAAAACGGCGGCCCGGTCCGGCGGAGGTCTGACCGCTGGCGAGCGGTCCTGCTCAAACGGGCCGCGCGCGGAGCACGCCGGGCAGGGCGTGGTCGGCGCCGTTGATGGGTCCCCCGGCGGCGGCGACCAGCTTGCGGTAGGTCGCCAGGGCCAGGAGCGGCCAACTGTTCCGGTACATGTCGTACTTGAGGTAGTACACGCGCGGGAAACCGGTGCCGGTGGTTTCCTCTTCGGTCCAGGAGCCGTCGGGGTTTTGTGTGC
>Ga0272446_1002422_pt1 | contig 25503 bp, 24 predicted proteins | sample YNPCB0061_FD_194587 | JGI IMG/M metagenome (GOLD analysis project Ga0272446, IMG submission 194587) | Hot spring microbial mat communities from Yellowstone National Park, WY, United States - YNP-CB-006-1 | ecosystem: Environmental > Aquatic > Thermal springs > Hot (42-90C) > Sediment | place...
TGTGTGGGGTGCGTGAAGGAGAAGAACTGAATGCCTTTACCGCCAGTTGGGTAATGCAGGCTTCTTTTAAGCCCCCTCTGGTGACAGTGTGCATTCGTCAGGATTCCCGTTCCCATGCCATGGTTCTGGCCAGCAAGGTCTTTGCCCTCAGTTTTCTGGCAACCGGTCAAAAAACAATTGCCGAACATTTCTTTCAGTCCGTTAAGCGTGTTGGCAACCGCCTCGGTGATATTGAGTTTTACGTGGGGGAAACCGGGTGCCCCATTATTCAGGAAGCGCTGGGCTATGTAGAGTGCCAGGTTGTGGGATCCCTCACCTACGGGGATCACACTGTCTTTGTGGGCGAAGTGATCGCCGCAGGTGTGCACCAAGATCAAGAACCCCTATTGCTTAGGGAAACAGGTTGGAATTACGGCGGCTAAGTACTCAGGGGTATCAATCCACCCTATAGGAGGGTGTCATCCCTCACTTCAATCACTGGAGAGGATTGGCTATAACCCCTGCCACAAGGTATCCCCGCGGATGAATCGAGTTTAATCACCAAACCGATAGCAGTGAGCGAAGGGGATCAACCCTGGCTCAGGGCGTAAGTCGTTAAACCCTGACAGGTGAAGTCCATCTCGACGCTACTGGAAGTGAGGGGGAAAGCATTGACAGCATTCGTAGCTCTAATCTAGTATGGCATGGGCTAAGGGGTTTCTCCTGTCGCTTTCCAGCTTGTTGCTGGTTGTCATCTTTTATGAGGAAACAATCATTACATGGACGCTTCTGGTAGTTGTTCCACTATCGAGCAGGATCTGAACTCAGAGGCTCAATGCCCGAAGGGTTCCATAAATGTTCTGATTTGCCTTGTCAGCAGTCCTAGTCGTTGTTTGACTTAAACCCATGGTGCCATTGCCAGGGGACTTGAAAGTTTTCTGAGTTAGTCATTAGCTTGGACAACTCTCTCAGTCGACAACGAACTTAGCGACTGAGCAGAGCTAAAGCAGGCATTATGAATCTTGTATTCCATGGGATCTCTCTGGGTCTTTATGGGTCAACTTTGGGGCATGGAGGGGTGCCATTGAGAGATCATCTCTCTGATCGTGGCTAGCCCTTTTCTTAGGCATAGGTCATGGGGATCTCCCTGTTAACTTTTGACCTCTGGGTTGTATTGAGGTTGTATTTGGGTTGGGCTACTGGCGCAGCCCTGTCTTTTCTCTCTTTTCAGATTCTCATTCCATTCAATTTGTCCAAATCTATATCTTGAGGAGGTGTGCCATGACCTTGAAAGTTCTATCTCCCTTGGCTGCTGCTCAATTTCGGTCACGGCTGCAGCAGTATGCCTATCGGGTGGGCATAACCTGTGCTTTAGAAACCGGTGGTAAGCTGACCCCAGAATCCGCCTTTGCTCAACTGGAAGCCCTCTGGCAAACCTTGCAACAGGAAGCCACTGCCCTTGGGATCCCAGATTCTGCCAGCTAAACCTTACCCCTTCACGAGAACTGAGAGCATGACCTGGATTGACTTCACCTTGCGCCTAGCGGTTGCTTTTATCCTGGGATCGGTGATCGGGCTGGAGCGACAGTGGCGGCAACGGATGGCGGGCTTACGCACCAATACCCTGGTGGCTACGGGTGCAGCGTTGTTTGTCATGCTCTCGGTTCTCACCCCTGATGAGGGCAGTCCAACTCGCATCGCTGCCCAGGTGGTATCAGGGATTGGCTTTTTGGCCGGGGGTGTGATCCTCAAGGAGGGAGCCAGTGTCCGCGGTCTGAACACGGCCGCCACCATTTGGTGTGCAGCCGCAGTGGGGGCCTTTGCCGGATCAGGGTATATTCTCCAAGCTACGATTGGCGCGGGAGCGGTGTTGATTTCCAACATTCTGTTGCGCCCCCTGGGTTATCGTATCAACCAACAACCCCTGAAAGGCACGGAATTAGCCCTGGTCTATGAATGTTCGTTTACCTGCAAAAGCCAAGCAGAAGCCCATATCCGCGCCTTACTGCTGCAGGGCATAGCTCCCACCCATCTGAAATTGCGAGCCCTCTACAGCGAAGACCTAGAAGAGAAACCTGATCTGGTTAAGGTGGAAGCGGAACTGATTACCCAAACCCGCGATGACCAAGCCCTAGAATTGATTGTCAGCCGCCTCAGCCTCGAACCGGGGGTGATGACTGCCCGCTGGCGGATCATCGAACAGGAGTTTGGATGATCCCTCATCCCACCAACTCCCAACCGGCTACCAACGCAAACACCAGAAATAATCCGCCTCCTACCCAATGCACAGCGCGTTCAGAGATATGAGCCGCTAGGAAACGCCCCCCCACCACCGCCAGTCCCACCATCAGACCATCACCCAGGGTTGCCCCTGCCCAGACACTGAATCCCGGATGGGTGGCGGCCAGGGAAACGATGGCAATTTGGGTTTTATCCCCGAACTCGGCTAGGGCGATCAAACTAAAGGCTTCCCAGACGATTGCCCCACCCCCCCCACGGCCAGCTCCTTTTGCTTCTGCCTGCATCACTTGTCTGAGGGCTTCCTCTTCTTCTGGTAATGCCTGTTGAGGTGGCATTCTGTACGCTTGCCAGAGCATTCTCAAGCCAAAGACCGCAAAAACTCCAGCCGATAGCACCCGCACACCCAAGGGTGGCAGTAGCTTGAAAAGCACCTGCCCAGTTCCTACCGCTAGCAGGTTCATCATCGCTAAAGCCAGCCATGTCCCCAGAAAAACCCAGCGGCGTGGGTGGCGCATCGCCAAAATCAAGGGGGTAAAAAAGGTTTTATCCCCAAATTCCGCTACCGTCACCAGCAGCAAACTCGATAAAAAACCGGCCCACATTTTCTAGCCTCCAACCTCTCTTGTGTGTGGATTCAGTTCACAATTCGAGGTGAAGGTTGGGGAAGTCAAACAGACCCACCAAGCTCACCACCGCGTGAACTCAGTGAAAGTCTCGTCACCAAAACAACTCAAATGCTTTAAGAATTGCTTTGAGATTGCTTTGTCTCTACACCGGGCTTATTTTTGCCAGTATGTCGATGCAGAGGGCGGCAAACCGCTTGACTACTCCCTTTCAGTTCTCAAATGGTAGCACATGAATTAGCACAAGACGAGAAGTGTCAAAAGGGGATCCCAATCAGGTTGACTGCTGTTTGAAATGAGTGAACGACTCCTAACACTTATCTTCGACGCCACGCTTTGCGAACAGATAGAGTAATCACCCTTCAACAACGCTACGCGAACATCGACTTGTTGGTACAGAGGTCTTGGCGTGCTGCCATTGTGCGACCCACAGCGGGGACAAATCAGGGAAACTCTCCAGAGATTTGATTCATCCATTACCAGTCATATCTCGAACGGCTTGCTGCGCCTTAGCCTACATCCCTCGCGTAGCGTCTCCTTTGCTCTTGAGTAAACACGATATGGCTTACGCCACCTACGGAACACAAATACAGTGCGGGGCTAGGAACAAGCCACGCTCTATCCGGCGATTAAGCTAAAAAACGCTCTAAAATGGGGGATGCTCAATCCCACTCAGATCCTGCCATGACCACAACCCAACCACGTACCTTTTCTGGGATCCAGCCTTCCGGTAGTCTCCATCTTGGCAACTATTTGGGGGCGATTCGTAACTGGGTTGATGCTCAAGACAAGTTTGATAATTTCTTTTGCGTGGTGGATCAGCACGCGATTACTGTTCCCTATGACCCACAGCAATTGGCGGAAATGAGTCGCCAAGTTTTTGCTTTGTATCTGGCCTGTGGACTGAAAGAAGAGCACTGCACGCTGTTTATTCAGTCCCATGTGCCTGCCCATACGGAATTGGCCTGGCTCTTGACGACTTTAACACCGATGAATTGGTGTGAACGAATGATTCAGTATAAAGAAAAAAAAGAAAAGGTCGGTGAAGAAGCGAGTGTGGGATTATTTAGCTATCCCATTTTGCAAGCGGCTGATATTTTGCTCTATCAACCTCAGTTTGTTCCTGTGGGAGAAGATCAACGCCAACATATCGAACTCTGCCGGGATATAGCCCGCCGTTTTAATGACCGCTTTGGTCATGTTTTTACGGTTCCCCAGGCGCAAATTCGAGCTGAGGGCGCTAGAATTATGAGCTTGACAGATGGCACTCGCAAAATGTCTAAGTCGGATCCCTCAGACTATAGTCGTATTGAGCTGTTGGATTCGCCTGAGGATATCCAGCGCAAGATTCAAAAATGTAAGACCGATCCTATTCGTGGGCTGGCTTTTGGGGATCCCAATCGCCCAGAAGCGGATAATCTTTTGACTCTCTATCACCTCCTCAGTGGCAAGAGTAAAGAATCGGTTGCTCAGGAATGTGCGGATATGGGTTGGGGGCAGTTTAAGCCGCTGCTGACGGAAGTTGTGGTCACGGCTCTTGCTCCCATCCGCCAACGCTATCAGGAGTTGATCGGGGATCCCGGTTTTCTCAATCATCTGCTCCATAAGAATGCTCAAAAGGCTAGGGCTGTTGCGGAGGAAACGCTACAACACTGTCGCCAGGCTATGGGTTTTTTACCTTTACCCTCTCTGCTCTAAAAACTCTAGAGTTTTTTAGATTTTTTAGCCCAGATTTTCCCTCAGCAGATCAACAAGAATTTTGAATAGATTAGCCTCTTTCTCAGAATGGGCGAAGGGATAGCCCTCACCCCTAACCCCTCTCCCAGGACGGGCGAGGGGAACTTGGCAGGGTTGGGTTTTTGAAATGACGCTATGGCTAGAGAATGAGTTTGACCTATCTAGAAACGGGTTTCAAATTCTAGGGCTAGGCTGCTGTCTCCTTTGAGGTCGGTGCTGGCGCGAATTAAAAAGGTGTCATTGAGACGGTAGCGGATCCCGTAGCGGGTTTTGGCTTGGGGATCGGTGAGGTTTTGTTGTACAGATACCGAAAGGGCCGGGCCGAGGTCTTTGGCGATTTCTAGCCCTAGACCGACGCTAAAGCGGCTGCTACTGCCATCGCGGCTGGGCTGGACGACGGGCCCTAGGCGGACATCATCGAGTCCAAAGGTTTCAAGGAGGGTGTCTTGGATGGTGAAGAAAAAGGCAGATCCCGCTAGACCCACCAGACCATTATTGGCGGCGAGGCCGGCGATGGCGTCTCCGCCCAGTAGACCAATGATTTCCTCGCGGCTGCGGAAGGGGGTACTGCTGAGTTGGATGCTGTTGGTGCGGGGATCGTTTTGGGCCAGGGCGCTGACCCGACCGTTGACATCGGCGCGGACTTGGATGGTCTGTTGGGATCCGGGGAGGTTGCGGTTGGCATCAAAGGCAAGGCCGGTGGCGGGATTGCGGAAAAATTCGGTGACTTGGGTGGTGAGGCGCACATCCAACAGGGGATCGAGGGTGCGGTCAAAGGTGACGGTGTTGGGGCGGGAGCGATCGAGGCGGAAGGTGGTGGCAAAGAGGTTGACTTGTCCTCGTTCGAGGGTAACGCGGCCGCTGGGCTGGGGCTGAGCCAGAGGACCAAAGAGGGCAATTTCTCCGGATGCTAAGAAACGGAAGAGGGGATGGCGGACATCCGTGGGACTGGTGAGCCGCAGGGTGAGTCCATTCCATTCGGGTTGAAAAACAGGATCAGCAGTGCTGGGGGCGGGGGGGGGCGTTTCTGCCAGGGATCCCAGATTGCCGAGGTCAAAGGTGCCTTGGCTGAGGGTGATTGCTCCACCAATAAGTGGATTGAGCAGTCTGCCGTGCACAGTCAGGGATCCCTGGGCCTGGCCTTGGTAGAGGGGGGTGTTGAGCCGGAGGCGGTCGAGGGTGAGGGTCAAGGGGTTCTCAGCAAGGGATTCGCGGTTGCTGGCGGTGAGGTTGATGGGGAGAATCCCCTGGGCGCTGAGGGATCCCTGTTGCCAGGAGCCGCTCAGAGATGTGACATTCAGTTGGTCGGTGTTAAAGAGGATTTCGCCGCTGATGTCTTGGATGGGTTCGGGAAACTGGGGCAACCGTAGGGATCCCCCTTTGACGCGAAGGCTGCCGAGGAGGGTGGGGTTGGCCAAAGATCCCTGGATGGTGAGGTCGAGGTTTTCTTGTTCCCCTTCCCAGCGCAGGGCGGTGGTGAGGAGGTTGACCAGCTCTAGCCCGTCATTTTCCAGTTTGAGGGTGAGGTTGAGGGATTCGGGGTTGGGGAGGTCTTGGCTGAAGGGAAGGGCCAAGGGAATCTGCCCGTTGATTTTTACCGGGGCATCGGGGCTGAGCATGAGGGTGCTGTCGAGGTTGAGCTGGGCGTTTTGGTAGTGAAAACGAGCGGTGCCGGATTCTAAGGGGATTTGATTTAGGCGGGTATTGGCTAGGCTGGCTTGACCGGTGATCTGGGGGTGATTGAGGCTGCCACTGAAGTCGGCTGTGAGGCTGAGATCCCCTTGCAGTCGCAGGAGACGGGGCAGGAAGGGTTGTAAAAGACTCAAGGGCATGGACTGGATCACCAAAGACCCCTGCTGCTGGTCGGGGGCGAGGCTACCCCGGAAGGTGGCGCGGCGGTTTTCATAGCTCATTTCCAAAGGGGCCAGGGTGAGGGTGGTGTTGATCAGGCTGCCGCTGGCCTGGATCCGATCCAGGGCATAGCTGGTCTGGCGGTCAGCAAGGCTCCAGTCCTGTCCAGAAACCTCAAAGGTGAAGCGGGGGTCTGTCAGGGATCCCGTGAGGCTGGCCTGGGCTTGAAAGGATCCCCGTAAGCTGCGCAGGGGGGGCAGACGCAGATCAGGCTGGTCTTGGGCGAGTTCGGCTAATTCGGCCAGGATCTGTTCGTATCGGCGCAGTTGTTCCAGCAACGCCAGTCCCAACACCGAAATTGGGGTGACCTCCAGTTCACTGGCTGGGCCCAGTTGGGGAAAGCTCAGGCGGCGCTCCCAGAGATCCTGCCAGTCCCGCCAGCGGAAGGTCTGTACCCAATCCTCTAGGGATCCCTGCTGGGTAATCAAGCGGAGATTGAGCTGGGGTTCTTGGTTGGGGGGAAGCAGCACCTGCCCAGCCAGGTGGTAACGACTGTTGACCAGGGTGAGGGCCAGATCCTCAATCTCCAGTTGGCGGGGTTGATAGCGAAACTGTCCCTGCACCGATTCTGCCTGCAATCCACCCAGGCCTGCCTTGGCCACGGTGACAGTGCCATTCGCGGTTTGGCTGCCCCAGTCCCAGTCCACTTGTCCATCCAGATCGCCGCTGAGGGGTGGGCGGGCGGGAAACAGACCCTGGAGCCAGGCCATGGGAACAGCCCTAAAGGTAGTGGAGAGGGTTTGGGCATTGCCCCGTCCTTCAGCTAGGGTGGATCCCCGTTGGACGACAAATTGCTCCAGACGGGTCTGGGATCCCCACCGGGCAGCAATCCGATCCGTGCCCCCCCGTAGATCGATCTCCCCCTGCCCACGGAGCGCATTCCAGGTTAGGGATCCCTGGAGTTGGGGATGAAAGGCCACGTTGGTGACTGCCAGATTCTGGATCCCGACTGTGCCTGTGACCTGGAGTTGGGCCGGGGATCCCGAAAGGGTGCCGGTGGCTGAAAGGCTGCCTTTGACATCGAGGGGTAAGGCCAGAGCCGCCAAGGGTAACTTATCCGTGCGCCATGTTGCCGCCAGTTCTGTAATACTCAAGCGCTGGGGATCCACCCCCACCTGTCCCTGCACCCGTGCCCAAGGATGCACCGCCTCCCCGCGGATCCCGGTGCCATCCCACACTGCCGTCAGGGCAATGGCATCCCGAAGCTGGGTTAGCTGGAGTTGTCCTTGGGTTTGGATGTAAGCCGCTCCCAGGTTGAGGCTGGCTCTCGGAACTGTGGCTTGCACCCGACCGGAATAGTGACCTGCAACCTCACTGGTCATTAGGGGGGGAATGGGGAGCTGGGATAAACGCACATCCCCTTGGATCTGATCGGGATCCCAGCTGATCTGGCCCTGCACCACCCCCCCTTGGGGTAACTGCACCTCCCCCCGCACCTGGCCTTGGGATCCCTGCCAGTCCACCTCCCCTGTTCCAGTCACCTCTCCCCCTGCCAGGAGCCATCTTCCCCGCAGGGATCCCGACCCCAGTTCCACCTGCCCCTGTCCCTGCAACCGCCCCGGAGCAAAAGGCAAAACCGTGTCATAAACCGCCGCCAGCGCCCCTGGATCGAGATTCTCCGCCTCCCAAGTGAGGGATCCCCCCTGTCCCTCAGCCCGGATTACCCCTTCCCCCAGCCCCACTTGCAGCCCTCGCAGGGTCAGTTCCCCCTCCTGCCAGCGAAAGCCCCCCTGGATCCCCTCCAGGGCGAGGCGATCCAAACGACTGGTTCCCACACTGCCAAAAGATCCCGTCAGCACCGGCGCCGTCAGGGATCCCGAAATCCCCACTTGAGCTTGTATCCGCCCCTGCAGGGGGAAATCCGCCGGTAACCCCACCGTTGGTGCGATCTGAGCCACCTCCTGGGGAGGGATCACCCCGATCAGAGCGATGCGATTCTGCCCCCAATCCAAAGCTCCCTGGGCCTGGAGGGGAATCATGCCGTAGTTCAAGCCCAAGCCATCGGTCACGAGCTGGGATCCCCTGATTTGTATCTCCCCCGTCATAGCGGTCAACGGCTGCGGCACCCCCTGCACCTGCATCCCCACCTGATCCAGCTTGATCCAGCCCCCCAGTTTTCCTGGCTGCACAAGAAGATACAGATCTGCCTTCCCCTGCACCGGCTCCACAGGCAGAGACCAGTCGGATCCCACCTGGGCAAGATTCAGTCCTTGTCCCCGCAGAGTCGCTTGCCACGTCCCTTGGGCCCCCTTCACCGCACCCAAAACACGTCCCCCGGCCCACCCCGCCGTCACCTGCCCCGTCACCTGCAGATCCCCCGTCAGATCCGCTGTGATCATCCCCTGCAGGTTTTCCAAAGGGGCTAGGGATCCCTGCAGGGGTTGAGCCACCAGTCCCCCATTGCGAATCATCACCGTCACCCTTTGAATCGGTAGGGATCCCGTCGCTCCAGGAGCTTGCACCGGCAGCTCCCACCAGCCCGTCGCCCCTTCTTGCAGCGTGAACCTAGGCTGATCCAACCGAATCATCACCTCCGCCGTCCCCGTCCACAGCCAGCGCCAGAGGTTGACCCCCACCCCCACCTGCTCCACCTGCAGCAGCCCCTCCACCTCACTGGGGCCAAACTCCACCTGCCAGGGATAGACAAACCGCACCGCCCCCAAAGTCACCGCCCGTCCCAGGGATCCCGCCAACGCCCGCTGCACATTGGGCAGCACCTGTTCCCTCACAACAGCCTGAGTCGTCCAGTGAAACCCCCACAGCAAACCCGTCAGACCCGCTCCCACCCCCAACCCCCAGCGGGAAAACCCCCACAGCCGCTGCTTCCACTCTGGCTGCACATCCGACATCACAACTCTGGGGTGGACAATCCCATCCATCCTACCGAATTCGCTTCCAGAGCCGTCCTCTGCCCCTAAGCCTGCCTTCAAGCCCACTGGTCCCAGGCTGAAAACATCCTGGGGGTCATTGATAATCACGCTGACCCATTCCTCACATCCTTCTTGCCAATAAACCCGATCCCGCCCAGATCTGCTAGTCTTGAGGAAAGATTACGTTTTATTGCGTTCTTGCCTCCTTGAAAAACTTGAGAAACCTCTATGGCGATTCCCCTTGTCAGTCCCTTGATAAACCTTGTGCAGCGTTTCAGCCAGAGTCTTGGTCAGATTCTCCCCCGCCGCCGCGACCCTATTGATGCCCCCCAAAACCAGCCCAAAACATTTTTCCTGGATCCCGATGAAGCCAAGACCCTAGGCAATGTTGAGTATATGCGTACCCCTCGCACCGTGCGCAAAACCTTCCCCAAAATAGTCGGCAACAAAAAAGAAACCCTAGAGATCATCGAGTCCGTTTCTGCCGTGGAGAAAGTCCGTCTCAACGAACCGGAAGCCGCATCCCCCACCCCAGAATCTGCAGCCTCATCTGCAGCCTCAACGGTGGAATCCAGTGTCGAACCCCCTCGTCGTCGCCCCAGTGATGACCTCAATCCCTGGCGTTCCATGGCCCGAGAAATTCGCAAGTCACCCTAGGGATACAAACCCCGATCCTGTAGGGCCTGGGCCACCCGCCCTACAGCGAGGTTATAGGCTGCTTGCCGCCACGAGATCCGTTCCACCTCAGCCGTGTGCTGCACCCGCCGAAAGGCATTTACCATCAGGGTTTCCATTTCCTGATTCACCTTGGCTTCATCCCAGAGCAAATAGGACAATCCCTGCACCCACTCCAAATAGCTGACCACCACCCCGCCTGCATTGGTCAAAATATCCGGCAAAATCGGGATCCCCCGTTCCTGCAACAGCAAGCTGGCTCCATGGGTGACAGGGGCATTCGCCGCTTCGGCAATCAACCTAGCCCGAATCTGGGGGGCATTGGCTTCGGTAATCTGGGCTTCGAGGGCGGCGGGAACTAGGACATCACAGGGGAGGGTGAGGAGATCCGGGTTGCGCAGGGGGAGGGATCCCGGAAAGCCTTGGATCCTGCCGTGGTGCTGCTTTTGGTAGTGGAGGAGGGCGGGAATATCCAGACCTTGGGGGTTATGGATCCCCCCGGATCCCGTCGAAACCGCGATCACAGCAGCTCCAGCCTCGTGAAAGAGCCGGGCCGCAGCGCCCCCCACATTCCCCAGCCCTTGGATAGCGATTTTTTGTCCCCTGAGACTTTCCCCGCGGCTGGCCAAAGCTTCCCGCACCACGATCACCACCCCCCGTCCTGTGGCCATCTCCCGCCCCAAAGATCCCCCAATCGAGAGGGGTTTCCCCGTCACCACAGCAGGGACAGCATGGCCCACATTCATCGAGTAGGTATCCATGATCCAGGCCATCTCGCGGCTGGAGGTGCCCATATCCGGTGCCGGAATATCCACCGCCGGGCCAATCTCTTTGCTCAGTTCACTGGTAAAGCGGCGCGTGATCCGTTCCAACTCCCCCACACTGTAGCGTTTGGGATCCAGGGCAATGCCGCCCTTCGCCCCCCCATAGGGGATCCCCAAGAGGGCACATTTCCACGTCATGAGCATGGCCAGGGCTGAGAGTTCTTCTAGGGTGACGGCGGGGTGGTAGCGGATCCCGCCTTTGTAGGGGCCGAGAATATCCGCGTGTTGGACCCGGTGCCCAGCCAGCACCTGTATCTCCCCGTTATCCAGGCGCACTGGAATCGCCACTGTAATCACCTTACGAGGACGACTGAGGATCTCCAGGATCCCTGCAGACAAACCGAGGCGTTGCCCCGCTTGGGACAGATAGCTACAGGTGGCATCCAAAGGGCAAATATAAGCGGGAGAAGGGGACAAAACCATGCTGTCACTCAAGGGGTTATATCTAGGCTAATGCGGCAGGGGGTAGCTGAACTGCCCCTCGGCAAAACGTTATAAGGCTTGAACTCCACCTTGATCCCACAATCATCAGGAGATCTTAAGGTGAGCGGCAGCAGATGCTCAGTTGATCTAAGAATCAAAGGATTATTCTTGCATTAACTTTTTGTCTTTAATTTTCCTTCAAGGTTCCGTTCACTCACACCTGCAGCCATGGACGGATCCCTAACTGCCCACTCTTGTCTCAGTTGGTTTTCAATCTCTAAAAATCTTTAGAAATCGAAAAACTCTAAAAAACTCTAAAATTAGGGGGACGATTTCCTCAAGCACCCCTGCTTAAGCTCCCTCAGTCTGTGTGGCATTGGCTCCTCTTGGCTCCTGCGCTGTTGGTAACCACGGGGATCTATGGCGGCGGACTGGTTTTGGCGCTGCTACGTACCACCCCGTCCCACTACGCAGAACTCCTTGGCACTGTTCGGGTCTGGCAGTCTTTGGGACTCACCCTCGGGCTGGCCTTCCTGGTGACGACACTCTCCCTCCTTGGTGGACTAGGGCTGGGGTTACTCCTGCGCCGGTCGGGTTCTGGGATCCTGGTACTCTGTCAACTGACCTTACCCATCCCCCACTTGGTCGGGGTGACAGGCATGCTCCTGCTTTTGGCTCCCAGTGGATGGCTGGCCCGGCTGGCGGCGGCGGTCGGCGGGATCCAAACGGATCAGGACTGGCCCCTGCTGGTCAATGACCCGAAGTACTTGGGCGTGCTCCTGCACTGGCTGTGGAAAGAAATCCCCTTTGTGGCCCTGCTCTGTCTGCCCCGCCTACAAGCCCTGGGGGAGGGCTATGAACAGCAGGCCCGCTTGTTGGGGGCTAATCCTTGGCAGTGTTTTGTGGGCATCACCCTACCCTTGCTGCGCTCGACCCTGATCGGAGCCGGGATCTTGGTTTTTGCGGCAGTGCTGGCCGTCCTGGAAGTGCCCTTGTTATTGGGCCCCACTGCCCCGCCCCTCGTCCCTGTCTTGATTTACCGCTCTTTTACAGCCACCGATCTCAACCAACGCGGCTTAGCCCTGAGCTTAGGGATCCTGATTACCGTGGTGATTGCCGTCCTTGTGCTGGTGTTTCGTCCTTCCCAGAAGGAGTAAGGGGGTGGCTTGAACCGTTCAGGGTGAGGGGATCCCGCGGGTCTGGACTGTGGTACAACAACAGCAGTCTCTGCCAGTAGCCGGTCATGGTTTTACACATCCCCCGCCAGTTCTATGCCAATACCTACGGGCCCACTGTGGGTGACCGGATTCGCCTCGCCGACACAGACTTGATCATTGAGGTGGAACGGGACTTGACCACCTACGGCGATGAAATCAAATTTGGTGGCGGCAAAACCATTCGGGATGGCATGGGACAATCCCCCACCGCCACCCGGGTGAATGGCGCTCTCGATCTGGTGATCACCAATGCGCTGATCCTGGATTGGTGGGGCATCGTCAAAGCCGACATCGGGATCCGGGATGGTTATATTGTTGGCATTGGCAAAGCCGGCAATCCCAATATCCAAACCGGTGTGACCCCAGGTATGGTGGTGGGCGCCAGTACGGAGGTGATCGCTGGGGAAAAGATGATTGTCACCGCCGGCGGCATTGATGCTCATGTGCACTTTATTTGCCCACAGTTGTGCGAAACGGCATTAGCTTCTGGGCTGACTACCTTAATGGGAGGGGGGACGGGCCCCGCCACGGGCACCAATGCCACCACCTGCACCCCTGGGGCCTGGAATCTGGGCAAGATGTTGCAAGCAGCGGAGGCTTTTCCCCTGAATTTGGGCTTTTTTGGCAAAGGCAATAGCAGCAACCCAGAAGCCCTGACGGAGCAAATAGCAGCGGGCGCTTGTGGATTAAAAATGCACGAAGACTGGGGCACCACCCCGGCAGTGATTGATACTTGTTTGAGCGTATGTGATCAGTGGGATATTCAGGGGCTGATCCACACGGATACCCTGAATGAATCGGCGTTTGTGGAAGATACCCTGGCAGCCATCAATGGGCGGGTGATCCACACCTTTCATACAGAAGGGGCCGGCGGCGGTCATGCCCCGGATATTATTCGTCTGGCTTCTGAACCCAATGTCCTCCCCAGTTCCACCAATCCCACCCGCCCCTTCACCCGCAACACCATCGAAGAGCACCTGGATATGCTCATGGTCTGCCACCACCTCAGCAAGGATGTCCCCGAAGATATTGCCTTTGCTGAGTCCCGCATTCGTCCCCAGACCATCGCTGCGGAAGATATTCTCCACGACATGGGTGCTCTCAGTATTATCTCCTCCGATTCCCAAGCTATGGGACGAATCGGGGAGGTGATCCTGCGCACCTGGCAAACTGCCCACAAAATGAAAGTCCAACGCGGCCCCCTTGCCGAAGACAGCGACCGCAATGATAATACCCGCGCCAAACGCTATGTCGCCAAGTACACCATTTGTCCTGCCATTGCCCAGGGGATCAGCCATGTGGTGGGATCGGTGGAAGTGGGCAAGCTGGCGGATCTGTGTCTGTGGCGGCCGGCCTTTTTTGGGGTCAAACCAGAACTGGTCCTGAAAGGGGGCATGATTGCCTACGCCCAAATGGGGGATCCCAATGCCTCTATTCCCACGCCCCAGCCTTTTTGGTCACGCCCGATGTTTGGCAGTTTTGGGCGGGCCATCACCACCACGAGTGTGACCTTTGTGTCCCAGCTTGCCTTAGAACGGGGGATCCCGGAAACCCTAGGTTTGCACAAACCGGTGATGGCGGTGAAAAACTGTCGTGAAATTAGCAAAGCGGATTTGAAACTCAATACTTATGCTCCGCACATTGAGGTTAACCCGGAAACCTATGAGGTGCGAGCCAATGGGGAACTGCTTACGTGCGAACCGGCAGAGGTCTTGCCCATGGCCCAACGGTATTTCTTGTTCTAGGCTGACCCTCTCCGACAAAGATCTCTGATTGGCAAACGCTTTGGGAAGGTGTATTCAGGAATCGAGTCTGTCTGGGAAATTCTTCAACTGGTGAGGGTGAGTTTTTCTTGGGCAATCAAGAGTTTTTCGGTGCTGTCTAGGGGCAGCCATTCCTGGTTGGCTTGTTTAGCCCAAAGCTCAAAGTGTAAATGGGGCCCTGTGGTCAGGCCCGTGGATCCCACTAAGCCGATCACCTCGCCCTGCTGTACCCATTGCCCGACGCTGACCTTGATCCGTTCCAAATGGCCGTAGCGGGTGCGTGTCCTGGGATCATGGGCGATCAGGATACCATTGCCCAGTCCCCCCATGCTGCCAGCGGCGAGAACACGCCCGGAATAAGCCGCCAACACCGCCACTCCCGTAGGCGCACCAAGGTCAGTGCCCTGGTGAAATTCTTGCTCGCCGCGGATGGGATGAATGCGCCAGCCAAAAGGAGAGGTGATGGGATAATACCGGGGCAGGGGATAAAGCAAAGACTCTTGCAGAGGACTAGGGGGTAAAGCTTCGGGATCCGGGAGTAGCAGAGACTGGGGTTCACTGATGGTGATTCCCTCCCCAGGAATGATGGTGATTTCCCGGCCAGTGCTGCGTTCCTTGAGGATCACCGGCACAATCTCTTCTCCCAAGCCCTCCTCCACAGGCAGGCGCTCAATTTGGCGCCCAACACGAATGGTGAGGTTTTCTGGCCCGGGATCGGCGGGGCTAGAGACTACCCCATCTTGAAGGGGAACAACCCGCACCTGAGGTAAGGAAGAAGACGGCGTTACCTGCGGCTGGGGCAGCAAAATTCGCACGGTGTCTAGGGATCCCGCCGCTGCAGGGGGCGGGGGCAAAGCCTCAGCCCAAGCAGGAGCAGCCCAGAGCGTCAAGCACAGCCAGCACAGAATCAGCATCGCTCATATCCCAAGGTCACTTCCCCAGGGTGATAGACAACCCCATCGATGAGCACCAGTCCCTCCTCAGTTACAGAAGCCTTTCGGGATCCCGACCATAAGTTTGCTTGATAGTCAGCTTGGACAGCAGACCACCCCTTATTCTGCCAGGTTTCCAAACCCTGTTCGAGGGCTTGGATCACGATGGCAGCCACCTCAGTGAGATCAACCACATCCTGGGAAAGGTTTTTTAGGGAGACGCCAGGGGGGGGCGGCTGATTGTACACGTTCAAGCCTAACCCCACCACCACAGGTTGGGATCCCTGGTGGGAGCGCGTTTGCAGGAGGAGGCCGCCGAGTTTTTGCCCCTCCCAGACCAGGTCATTGGGCCATTTCACCCGCAGTCCCTGCCAATCCGGTCGCGCTGTCCGCAAAGCCTGTACCACTGCCCAAGCCAGCGTTAGCGTCAAGGTCAACAGCGGTGAAGGGGGATCCCGAATGTCCCCAAGCAACACAGAAAGATAAAGCCCACCGGGATCCGACTGCCAGGATCGTCCCCACTGCCCTTGCCCAGCCACCTGACGGGTGGCAATCACCGTTGCTCCGGGGGGGGATCCCTGATAATAGCGCCGCCACAGGACTGCATTGGTGGAGGCAGTGCGACACAACTGCCACAGATCCCGCCCACAGTAGGCTGTTGTTAATAACCGCTGCAGTCTGTGGGGATTCAGCATATTTGAGAATACTACGGTAATGAGGGCGGGAATTCTCTTGTAAATTCATTAGACCAGCGGATAGCCGTTAGGATGGAAAACGCCCCTCATCAGTGCTGCTACCCCATGAGCCAGTCCTATGACGTTGTCCTGCACCACCAAGGTACAACCCACAGCCTACAAGTCCCCCAGGATACCACCATCTTGGAGGCTGCTTTGGATCAGGGGATCCCGCTGCCCTACTCCTGCGGGGCGGGGGTATGCACCACCTGTGCAGCTCTAATTCGTTCGGGATCCGTCCACCAACCGGATGCCATGGGAATCGCCCCCAAGCTGCAAGCCCAGGGCTATGCCCTCCTCTGTGTTGCCTATCCCACCTCCGATTTAGTCATTGACACCGAAAAAGAAGAAGAAGTCTATCAAGCACAATTTGGCAAAGCCCAAAAGGCCTGATCACCACAGCAGGAGACAGCATCATGCCAATGGACACCGAAAAGAATCCCGCAAAGATTGTTTGTACAACCGTGAAGTTACCCTTCATTCGGGATCCCCAGCGTTGGGAACAGGATCTCGCCGCCGCTCTGGGATCCCCAGCCCTGATCCGCTGGTGGATTAGTCGGATGGATGGGGATATAGCGACGGTGGAAGCGGTGGTGATGGTTCCGGGATCCCTAGAGGATGCCTGTGATGAAACCCAACCTTAAACTTTTGTGGGTAACCCCAAAAGAATTGTTATTCCTCTGAGTGAGTGCTATGGGCATTTCACAACTTCACAAAGGGTATGGCAGAGAGTACTTGGGGTGATCCCAGAGCGCCATTTACATGATCTTTAGCTGGTTTAGCTGGGTCAAGAAATGCTGCTCAAAGTATCTTTGAGAACCGTGCGGGCTGCCAGATGCTTCCGCGTTGACTCCAAAATTTCGGCTTCCCGGCGCAGTCTCTTACCCGTATCCCGCAACTCCAACAGGGCCTGCTGTTCTTCCACCGCCCCCTGAAAATTACCCGCAATCCAATAAGACAACTCCACCGCCGTCGTCGGCAAAGAATCAGGCAGCTCAATCTGCCGATCAGTTAACTTCGCCGTCAAACGCACCACATCCTCCAAAAGCTCCCGCACCTCCCTCACCAAGCCGTCGGGATCGGGAGCGGTATTGATTTCATCGCTGATCCACTGCACGCGCCCCACCAAGTAGGGCTTTTCCCGCACAATCCCCAAAACCTGGAAGCGCTGCTGCCCAATCGTGAGAATATTGATGCGGTCGTCCGGCAAGCGCTGCATCTGCAAAATTTCGGCGCAACTCCCCACCTTCATCGGGGACTCCGTTTCAGGATTCCATAGCAGCACCCCAAACCTGCGGTCACTTTCCATCACCGTATTGACCATCATCCGGTAGCGCGGCTCAAAAATGTGCAGGGGCAAAGGCCTTCCTGGAAACAACACCACCTCCGGTAGAGGAAAAAGGGGCAGCTCACGGATGTCCAAAGATGGCAAGGGCATGGCCAGGTCAAGAGATACTCTCTCACTATCCTAAACCACTTTACAGTTCGTAACGAGTCCCCAGGGGGATCAACCCGAAGATTCAACCCTTTTTGATGGGTGGTTTTTTTAGCCACCCTCAGGATCCCTCAGGATCAGGGGTAAAGATCAATCCCCTCCCCCCTAGCCAGATCTGCAAAGAACTGAGATGGAACCGGCAAAGACCAAGAAATTCAATAATGGGATAATCAAAGTTAAATAAGATTAAATAAGATTAAAGCAACTGTCAGCCCAAGGAAGCTTGATCTAAAACTGGGGCAGATGGATTCGAACCACCGAATGGCGGGACCAAAACCCGCTGCCTTACCGCTTGGCGATGCCCCAAAAGCGTAACTATTCGTGACGCTTTATCAATCTACTCAGCCCAATTTTCCTTTGTCAAGAGCCAAGACCCAGCCGCTAAACAGCCTCTAAATCCGCAGAGGGGCCTCAAGGGTCAGGGAGATGGCTTGCCCAGGACGGATCACAACCACTTGCGGGGCGGTGACATTCCCCACCACCACCCCCGCCGCTGCCCCACCAAGGACACTAGAGGTGGTTACCCCTCCAGTCAAGGCTCCCAATAAGGCTCCGGCCGCACCGCCGATCAACGCATCTTCAACGGTGGCTTGGGCTGTGACCTCGCGGGGATCTTTTTCATCGTGAATCAGGGCTGAACTAGCGCGGATATTGTAGGAACGATTGCGAATCGTGAGGAAGGAGGCGACAAATCGCAGCCCCCCTTGCACGGGCTGCATCTGACCGGAAACCACACTGCCCGCGGGGATCACCAACCGTCCTGAACTGTCATAAATCGGCTGAGAAACCACAAAACTCGCATTCTGAACCGTGTCATTGGCGAAATACTGGGGTTCACCCTGGGTTGAACTTGTAACGGGAATAACAGTCCCCTTTTGCAGTTGTAGGGTTTGCAGTTGAAACTGCTGCTGGGCCACTGCCGCCGGGATCCCTGGTAACAGCAGACCGCTGATCACCCATGCCAGGAAGAAACGATTCATCAAACACCTCCTCGAACCCAGTGTCGTTTACCTCATTGTGATTCCTCGCAGGTGCCCCTGCCCATACCCATTTGCGCTTTCATGGGTAACTTTTTGGGGTGTGTTTGTCCATTGAGGTAGGAATAGATTCATTGATACCAAGACAAGATTAAGGGAACTACAACAATTAGGTGAGGTTAGAAGTCTGATGTTCTCAACAAGAACTGGATTTTTCCAGATGTCCTTATCTCAACGGAGCATCTCTTGAGCTAGTCTCAGCATTCTGGGAAGGATTGCTCAGTCTAGGGGTTCTAGGCGATAGCGACTGAGCCAACGATTGAGGTGTTCTTCTTCTTCATCGAGGAGGGCTGAGTTGAGGAGTCCCCGTTGAAAAGCCAGACGAATCGCCCGAGAACGGAGACTAAAGGTTGTGCCCCAATCTTCACTTTCGATTTGGTCATTATTGACTTCTAATTTGTCATAGAGATTGCGGAGACGATTGGTCACCCCGCGACGGGACAAAAACCGCCGCGCCGCAATCGCTTGATCCGTTAAACCTAAGGCAATATCAATTAAGACTTCATATTCACCGTCATTCAGACCTGTCACCTTGTTTTGGGAGCGAGAATCCACCCCGCGAATCTCGCGGTCAATGACACACTGCTCCTCTTGGATGACCGCTTGCATGGCGCTGAGGAGCTTGTCATCGCTACAGTTTTTCAGTAAGTAGCCATAGACAGTCTGCGGTGGGACAATTTTATGAAGCTCCCGCACATAGACTTCATCAGCGAAATGAGACCAAAAAATAATCCGTGTGGTGGGATGATGAGCCCAAATCCGCCGCGCCACTTCGATACCGGTGACCCCTGGCATACGAATATCCAAAAGTAAACAGTCCAAGGAATGACGCTCAAAAACAGTCAAGGCTTCTTCCCCTGTGCTAGCCACATACACTGGGGCATAGCTCGGTAGCTGCCGCTCAATCAATTCCTGCACGTGGCGACGATAAAGAACGTCGTCCTCAGCCAAAAGCGTAGGCATGGGATCCCGTAAAATGGCAATCCTCCTATCTTAGCCTGATGCCTTGACATACCCCAGAAATAATGAAATGATTATGAAAAAACAATGAAATAAAAATGAAGCAACTACTGTTCTGGATTGGGGTTTGGGGTTTGGGGTTGGTGGGGCCGTCGTTTGCTCAATCTCCTGGGCCGGTGGTGGTGGTGAGTAGCACGATTTTGGCGGACTGGGCGGCAACGTTATCTCAGGGATCCCCGATTCGGGTGGTGAGCCTTTTGCAGCCGGGGGATGATCCCCATGTGTATGAGCCGACTCCCCAGGATAGCCGGCAGTTGGCTGAGGCGGATTTGATCCTCACCCATGGACATCATCTGGAGCCGGGGATTCTGAAAATGGTGAGGCTTAGTTCTGCCCCTCATGTGGCGGTGGGGGAGGGGATCCCGACTGTGACGGATGGGGGTGTGCCGGATCCCCATCTCTGGGGGGATGTGAGTCGGAGTCAGCAGATGGTGGAGGTGATCCGTCAGGCTTTGCTGAATCTGGTCAGCCCAAGGGAGCAGGCTAGGATTCAGGAGAATGCGGCGGCCTACCAAGGGCAGTTACAGGCTCTGCATGAGTGGATCCCCCGGCAAATCCAGACGATTCCCCCAGCGCAGCGGTTGTTGGTCACCACCCACGATGCCTTTCAGTACTACAGTCGGGCCTATGGGATCCCGGTTTTGGGGACGCTGATCGGTATCAGTACGGAGGAGCAGCCCAGTGCTCAAACGGTTGCCACTTTGGTAAAGGCCATCCGTCAAGCTGGGGTGCCTACCCTCTTTGCGGAGACAACGCTCAACCCCGCTTTGATTGCAACTGTGGCTAGGGAAGCCAGGGTGCAGGTGTGGCCCACAGCGCTTTACTCGGACTCTTTGGGATCCCCAGATAGTCCTGCTGGCACCTATGTGGGCATGATGGTCAGTAATACCTGTGCGATTGTGACGGGGTTGGGGGGAACCTGTCAGCCTTGGCAGTATCCCTGATGTTTCTGAGGGATGGGATCAGGGCTGTCGGCAGGGGAGGAGTATGTCACAATGGGAGCCACAGCAGGAGTGGGGTCTGGCAATGGGGCTGGCGTTTCACAAGTATCACGGTTTGGGTAATGATTTTATTCTGCTGGACAATCGTGCTCACCCGGATTTGCTCCTGACGCCTGAGCAGGTGCAGCGCTGGTGTGACCGGCATTTTGGCATTGGCGCCGATGGGGTAATCTTTCTCCTCACGGCTCAGGGACACGGCGACTACCAAATGCGGATCATCAATAGGGATGGCTCGGAGCCGGAGATGTGCGGTAACGGGATCCGCTGTTTGACTCAGTTTATTCGGGATCTGGGGGATGGGCGGGATCACTTTGTGATTGAAACCCCGGCTGGGGGGATCCAGCCAAGCCTGACCCCAGCAGGGCTGATCCGGGTGGATATGGGGATCCCGAAACTGCTGGGGCCGGAGATTCCCACGACCATGGGCACAGAGAAGGTGATTGACCAGCCCTTGGTGGTGGGGGAGCGGGAGTGGCTGGTCACCTGTGTGAATATGGGCAATCCCCATGCGGTGGTGTTTGTGGAGGAGGTGGCAGGGATCCCCTTAGAAACCCTAGGGCCCCAGTTTGAGCATCATCCCCAGTTTCCCCAGCGGGTGAATACGGAGTTTGTGCAGGTGCTGGATCCCCGCACCCTGAGGATGCGGGTGTGGGAGCGGGGGGCGGGGGCGACGTTAGCCTGTGGGACGGGGGCCTGCGCTAGTGTGGTGGCAGCGGTACTGACCCAGCGCAGCGAGTCCACAGCCAGAGTGGAATTGCCCGGTGGGGAACTGGAGATCACCTGGGATCCCGAAACGGGTCATGTCTGGATGACCGGGGGGGCAACGTTGGTGTATCGGGGGGAATGGTGCGCCGACTAGCCTGGCTGCTGGTGGGGGTGCTGTGTGGGGGTACGGCAACCAGTCAAGCCAAGCTGGAACAGACGCTCTGGGGATCCCATGGGGTGACGGTGATTGAGCTGCCCCTGACGGCGGAGCTGCGCCTGCTGCGCACGACAACGACACTGCAACCCCTGGCATCCTTGGCTGGCGGGATCCCCATTGCCATCAACGGTGGTTTTTTTAACCGTATTACCCAACGGCCTTTGGGGGCCTTGCGCTGGCAGGGGGCGTGGTGGTCTTCGCCGATTTTGGGGCGGGGAGTTTTCGCCTGGAATGCCCAAGGAGAAAGGCGCATTACCCGGCTGCGCTGGTTGGGACAGGTAACAACCCCTAATGCTCTGCCGGTGCCGGTGGTCACCCTCAACAGCGGCTATGTGGTGCCCGGTGTTGCCGCCTATACCCACCACTGGGGATCCCGCTATACAACGCAGTCGGACGATGAATGGGTCGTGCTGATCAACGCCAACCGGGTCGCTGCTATCTATCCCACCCTCCGGGCCGGCAGTGCCAGCTTTGCCCTCACCCCCCAGCAGTGGCTCCTCACTGCCCGCACCCCCTTGGGGTGGCACCTTGTCCAAGACTTACAAGTGGGATCCCCCGTCACCTGGACAGAACAGATGGATCCCCCGGATCTCCAGGAATTTCCCCATATCCTGGGAGCTGGGCCAGTGTTGGTTGCCGCCGGACAGGTGGTTGTGGATCCCGAAGGGGAAGGGTTTCAGCCTGCCTTTGCCCGGCAACGGGCGGCCCGCTCTGCCCTTTGCCTGGGAGATCAGTTGCGCTTGGTGACCGTGGGAGCCTCCCAAGCATCTGTGGGGGAATCTGTAGGGGTCACCCTCCAGGAATTGGCCACACTCCTGCAGCAACGGGGCTGTCGGGAAGCCTTAAATTTAGACGGGGGCAGCTCCAGCGCCTTGATCTGGCAGGGAAAAGTCCTAAGGTCGGGATCCCTGATTCACAACGGGTTAGCTTATGGGGGTGTGGGGGTAGCTAAGCCCCGCACTGTACTGCTTTTAAGTAGTCAGTGCCGGGATACAGATACCCCCACATGGTGTATGATAGGAGTAGTTGCACAAAACGGCTTTTGCCGGAATCTGGTGCAACTACGCGGTAGGACATTCCGTGTCTGCTCGTGGAGGGTTCTTGCGTAGGCTCCCCGATGAAGCGAGAAGCCCACGCTGTACTCATAAAGTCAGCGATGGGAGTATGTCACGGATTGTGCCCTAGAGGGGCAAAAAGTCAGAGCGCCCGGCAATGGCTTGCCCTTGGGGAGACAGAGCCAGATCAATAAAGGCTTTTACCGCCGGACTGGTTTGTTGCCGCACCGCCAGAAAAACCTGCCGACTGATGGGATAGCGTCCATCTCGCACCGCCGCCGTGTCCGTGGGTGAGATCCCCTCGATGGGGACAATGCGGATGGTTTGCTGGTTAGCCGCTTGGGCCACGGTGGTATAGCTGATCCCGTCGGTGCCTAGGGCCCGCAAAATCGGGGTAGTGACATCCTGAGCAAAGGTGGTGAAATTCGGCCCGTCCGGGGCAAAGTCCTGTCCCAGCAAAACCAAATTGCGAAACAAATCATGGGTGCCACTGTCCCGGGCCCGATTGAGGACTTTAATGGGAACATTGGGCCCGCCTACCTGGCTCCAGTTGGTGATCCGCCCCTGGAAAATCCCCGCCAACTGGGTCATGGTCAGTCCGCCTTTGTAAGGATTATTCACCCCGACCACAACTGCCAACGCATCCCTGGCCACGGGAATCGCCCGGATCCCGGCTTGTAATTCTTGGGGAGTGAGGGGACGGGAACTGGCCGCGATTTGCACCGTGCCATTGAGTAAATTTTGGATACCCCGGTTGGTGCCCCCTGGCTTGCCATCCGGGATCCCGTAGGTGGCGGGCAGGTTGGGAAACTGCAGGTTATAGACCGTTCTCAAGCTTTGGATAAACTTGACCATGGTGACACTGCCATCCATTTGCAGGACAGCAGGGTTGGGGGCTGTAAATTGCACATCCGCTGGGAATCCCCCTAGATTTGCCGGTGGAGCCACAGGAGCTGTCACCGGGGGCGGAACGTTAGGAGAAACAGAAACAAAAGAGGTCTCTTGAGAAACGTCTGAGGGGTTAGCACTAAGGCCAGGGATCCAGCCCTGACGATAGGCATAGTAACCACCTCCCCCCAATCCAGCCAAAACCAAGATATAGACGATAGGAGGCGGCCCAGCAGAAGCGGTCATTGTTCGCCCTGAATCAATCTGCTTTTAGCATACCCCCTGTCTCGCTGCTGCAACAACTGGCCTCCGTGTTCTCTCTTCAAGAGACTTAAAAAATTAGCTAAAAAAGTTAAATATCAGTTAAAATTCAGTTAAGAGAGGCGGACTTGTTGCCACAGATCCCAGTAGGCTTGGCGCAGGTCGGGGGACAGTCGTTGGCTGAGGGTACTGGCAGCCCCGACAGACTCTGGAATCAACCAGGGTGCTGAGGGCATTCCAGGCATAACGGCATTGATGCGACTGGTTTGCACAGCCCGGGCCAGCACCTGGGGGTGATGCAGTTCTTCCAGCCACCCCGTCAGTTCCTCAGGATCCCCGCCACTGGTTTTGGGAATCATCCAGGCATCCCACCAGATCAAACCAGGCAAGATCACCACCTCAATCCGCCCATCCACCCGCTGGGCCTGCCAGAGATCCTCGCTCCAGCCCACCGCTGCCCAGGCATCCCCGATCCGCAACATGGGCAGGTAATCTTGGGAGGTATAGAGCAACACCTGCTCATGCAAAGCCCGCAGGCGATCCAGCAAGTCTGGATGCTGGAGATCTTTGGTTTGCAGCACCCGCATCACCAAATCAATCACTTCCTGGGGGTGATCCGGCAAGGTCAGCCGCCCCCGCAATTCCGGCCGCCATAGATCCTCCCAGGTTTCAATCCTAAAGGGCACCCGATCCCGGCGATAACCAATGGCTGTTGTCCCCCACCGCCACGGGATCCCCCATACCTGTCCAGCCTCCGTCACCACCTGCTGCCACCTGGGATCCATCTCTCGCCACCACCCCGCCTCCAACCAGGACTCCGGCACTGGCTGCACAAATTCCGGATCCCACCAGTCCCCCCCCACCAACGCCAGACTGGCCTGGGATCCCCCCTTGACCCGGTTCCACAGTGCCTGCCGAGAAGCCAAAAAACGAGGGCGGAGCGGGATCCCCCCTTGGCGGTTCACCTGGGCAAGGGTTTGGTTGGGCAGCGTATTGTTGAGCAGGAGGACATACCCCCGGTCTGATTCTGAGGGCCCACAGCCAACAATCAGGAGGGGGATCCCGCCCATGAGCACCTGTCGTCTACGCATGGATGTTTTTCTCCTTGAGGTAGCGCCCCACCAAAATTGCCGCCGCAATATCATCACAAGCCGGTGGTGTCGGTCGCCACGGGAGCCAGCGCCAGATTCCCCGCGGCTGGACAAACTCCCAGTAGCGGCGGCGAGCCTCCTGGGAGCTAAACCGCTCATCCACCAAGGTCACCTCCCACCCCAGCCCTGTTAAGTAAGTTTGCCATGCTGCCGAAGTGGTTTGATTCCCCATGATCACCCGCTGCCAGGCATAGCGCCGCGCCAATGCCCCGATCACCTCCCCCACCTGATCCGCCGGACACACCTGATGCCAGAGCAGGGATCCCTGGTCCGTCATCAACGCCAGCCCACACTTATCCCGGCCCGGGTCAAATCCCAATAGCAGTTCAGACATCTTGTTATTCTTCTCGATTTCGGGATCCCCCTTCCGTTCAGAGGGATTGGGGGTGAGGGCCAGAAGGAAGGGTTATGAGCAAGTGTACAATCTTGCTTTCTGGTTGTCTGCGTAAAACTTTGGGAGCATTTCCCCCACCCCAGATCCATCCAGCGTTAAGTCATCAATCAGGCTGCCGTCTCCAGCCATAAAACCTACGGTGATTATTGCCGCAAGGGAGAAGGGACAGACGGGTTTTGAAATAGCCATGCCTTATTCCTTGGTGATTGCGTGGTGTGATTTTGGTGGGAAGGTCGTGAGTCAGGCATCCAAGCCCGGTCTTGGCGCGTATAGAAACTAGACATCTCTCTAGGACAGGAGACTTGATCGTGACTACTCATTCTTTACAACGGGTTTTAGCGAGTCTGAAC
>Ga0272446_1002423_pt1 | contig 25493 bp, 20 predicted proteins | sample YNPCB0061_FD_194587 | JGI IMG/M metagenome (GOLD analysis project Ga0272446, IMG submission 194587) | Hot spring microbial mat communities from Yellowstone National Park, WY, United States - YNP-CB-006-1 | ecosystem: Environmental > Aquatic > Thermal springs > Hot (42-90C) > Sediment | place...
TAATTTTGTTTACCTCTTCGATGACCATTCTTTCGAATATGCGTAGATTCGCACTCTGGGCATTGCATCACAACCAACCTCAATTCATCCCTCCATTATGCAACGCCATGACGCCAGGAGAACCAATTGTAAAAATCCCTGATTCAGCTGTACGGACAACTGGACCAGAGATCGATGGACAACCGGTCAATCAGTTCAAAGAAGGAGCAGTTGATGCTTGCGCCTGAATGCCCAGAGATTTTCCTGGGGTTTCCAGACCCGCGCTTGGCAGTTCCGCCCGCACCCGCTCGGTAATAGCCACCGTTGTTGAGTCATAGATTTGGCTAATCAGCTTAGGATAAAACCCGATGCCGATAATGGGAACCAGCAGAGCCGTAATGATGAAGATCTCCCGCGGTTCTGCATCGACCAATTGTTCATGCTCAATCAGCTCTTTGTTTTCTGGGCCGTAGAAGATTTCCCGCAGCATGGACAGGAGGTAAATGGGAGTCAGAATCACACCCACCGCGGCTAGGATCACTACAATCACCTTAAATGGCAGGCTATAGGCATCACTGGTGGCAAACCCAACAAACACCATCAGTTCGGCTACGAAACCGCTCATTCCCGGTAAGGCCAGTGAAGCCAAGGAACAAGCTGTCCACATGGCAAATATCTTTTTCATCTTCTGGCCTACCCCACCCATTTCATCCAGCATTAGGGTGTGGGTGCGATCGTAGGTGGCGCCGACCAGGAAAAACAGACTGGCTCCAATCAATCCATGGGAGATCATTTGCAACTGAGCCCCACTCAATCCCAGAGTGGTGAACGAAGCAATGCCAATGGTGACGAATCCCATGTGGGAGATGGAGGAATAAGCAATCTTCCGTTTCAAATTGCGCTGGGCGAAGGAGGTTAAGGCCGCATAGATAATATTGACGACACCCAGAATGACCAGGACTGGCGCGAAGTAGACATGCGCTTCCGGCAGCATCTGGACGTTCATCCGAATTAGGGCATAGCCCCCCATTTTCAGCAGAATGCCAGCCAGCAGCATGTGAACCGGAGCTGTGGCTTCTCCATGGGCATCGGGCAACCAGGTATGCAACGGAATAATCGGTAGCTTGACTCCGTAGGCGATCAGGAAGGCTGCATAGAGCCACAATTGCAGATTGAGCGGCAGATCCTTCTGCATCAAGGCTTGCATATCAAAGGTAGTGGTGCCCCCAAAGAAGGCCATGGCCAGAGCCGCCACCAAAATGAACAGAGAGCCGCCAGCCGTGTAAAGGATAAATTTCGTAGCAGCGTATTGTCGTTTTTTGCCGCCCCAGATAGCTAATAGCAGGTAAACCGGAATCAACTCCAATTCCCAGGCCAAGAAAAAGACCAGCATGTCCTGTACAGCGAACACAGCAATCTGGCCGCCATACATGGCCAACATCAAGAAATAGAAGAGTCTGGGCTTCAGGGTAACTGGCCAGGCTGCCAGGGTGGCCAGGGTGGTAATAAATCCAGTCAGCAGGATCAAGGGCATGGACAAACCATCTGCCCCAACGGACCAATTCAGTCCAATTTGGGGGATCCAGCTATAACTCTCCCGTAGCTGTAAATCAGAATTGGAAAAATCATATCCCGTGTAGAAGGCGTAGACCAGAATGGCAAAGTCAATCAGGCCAATGACCAGGGCATACCAGCGAACTGTTTTGCCATCCTTGTCAGGGATGAATGGGATTGCCAAGGATGCGGCAATGGGGAACAGGATGCTGGTTGTCAGCCAGGGAAAAGTTGTGGTCACCATTGTGAGTCGGTGTTTAAAGAGGCTTCTAGAACAGTCGGTGCATACACCTGCCGAATCCTACCAGATGAAAAGCCGGCTGCTAGGGAATGATTGGAATCCCTTAACAACCGGCAATTCAGGGATTACCTCAGGTAATACCAGAAACCAGAACCAAACCGAGGACGGCGGCAAAGACGATCAGGGCATAGAACTGGGCTCGGCCATTTTCGAAGTACTTGAGGAATTCGCCGGAGACCAGGGTCACCAGACCGGCCAAGTTGACCACGCCATCCACTACTTTGGAGTCCACCTCCAGTACCTGACGAGCCAGACGTCGGCTGCCCATGACAAAGACGGTGTTATAGACATCGTCGAAATACCACTTGTTTTTCGACAGTTGATAAAGCGCTGGAATTTTGGCTGCGATCGCCCCTGGGTCAATTTTGTGGCCTAGATACATCAACACCGCCAGGGTGATCCCAACTAAAGAGATGGCAACCGAACTACCGGCCATGAGAACAAACTCTGGCAGGTCAAAGTGTTCGGCCAGTTCCGCCACGGTGACCGTTTCCCCTGGGGGATGGATAAAGGCTTCGAAGTAATTGGCAAAGGGAGTGCCCACCAAGCCAACCAGGATTGATGGCACCGCCAGTAGCATCAGGGGCAGGGTCATACTCAGCGGCGACTCGTGGGGCTTACTGGTATGGTGACCGTGACCGTTGTGAGTGTTTTCACTGCTTCCGTGCTCCTGCTCCACCGTCAGTTCCTTAGCATTCATTGCCCCTGGCCCCATGGAAAGGCCAGCCGCTTGAAGCTGTTCAATCCGGATGGTTTCCCGAATTGCTCCATCCTTACCGCGGAAGGGCCCTTCAAAGGTCATGAAATACATGCGGAACATATAGAAAGCGGTTATGCCCGCCGTCAGCCAACCGATCCCCCACAGGAGGGGGCTGGCGGAGAAAGTGGAACCGAGAATTTCATCCTTAGACCAGAATCCAGCCAGGGGAGGAATGCCAGAAATAGCCAGCACCCCAATTAAAAAGGTGATGGCCGTAATAGGCATGTACTTGCGCAGGCCACCCATCATTCGCATGTCCTGAGCATAGGCGGGATCATGACCGACAACTCCTTCCATGCCGTGAATCACTGAACCGGAACCCAGGAACAACATAGCCTTAAAGTAGGCGTGGGTCATCAGATGGAATAAGCCAGCAGTATAGGCACCGACCCCCATGGCCATGACCATATAGCCCAATTGGGACATGGTGGAGTAAGCCAATCCCTTTTTAATATCGTTCTGGGTAATGGCGGTGGTGGCGCCAACGAAGGCGGTCACTGCCCCTGTCCAAGCAATCACTGTCATGGCTGCTGGGATATCTTCGAACACCGGGAACATGCGAGCAATCAGGAAAACCCCCGCGGCCACCATAGTTGCGGCGTGGATCAGGGCAGAGATCGGAGTCGGGCCTTCCATGGCGTCGGGTAGCCAGACATGCAAAGGAACCTGAGCCGACTTGGCAACGGGACCCAAAAACACCAGCACGGCCAGGAGGGAGGCAATGGCTCCGCTTAAAGCGCCAGACTGGACCAAGTCCTGCAGGCGATCGCCAATCACATCAAACTCAAAGCTGTGAGTAGCCCAGTACAGACCCAGAATGCCAAGCAGCAGGCCGAAGTCCCCCACCCGGTTAGTGACAAACGCCTTTTGACAGGCATCCGCTGCGGCCTTCCGGTCATACCAGAAGCCAATCAACAGGTAGGAACACATCCCCACCAGTTCCCAGAAAATATAAATTTGCACTAGATTGGGACTGATCACCAGGCCCAGCATCGAGGAACTGAACAATCCCAAATAGGCATAGAACCTGACATAACCGGGATCGTGGGCCATGTAACCATCGGTATAGACCATCACCAGAAAGGCGACAGTGGTGACAATCACCAGCATCAGAGCCGTAAGGTGATCAATCACATATCCCATACTGAGGTGAAAGTCTCCCGCCGATGCCCACTCAATCATCCGGGTGTAGGGCGCGTGCCCCTGAAACTGGCTCCAAAACAGGGCAAAGGACAGGACCATGGCTGCTCCCGTGAGGGAAACAATGAAGATGGAGTTGGCCTGCCTGAGACGGTTGGTGGTCTGATTAAACGAGATCAGACCCAGGCCAACAATCATCGCACCTGCCAGTGGCAACACTGGAATGAGCCAGGCGTACTGATAGATAGCTTCCATTGCGAATGCCTACATGAAACAGTAGGGAAAACCGTGAACAGACTCTTGGAACAGACTTTAAATGGTGTGAACCACGCAGCGAGTATGCCCGCGTAGGTACTTAACCTATCTTAAATTACACGTTTCCTTACCTCTTTGCCTGTTCCTTTTTACTTTTTCAATAGTTTTGCTGCAGTTGTCCGAGATACATTAAGCGACGGCTGGAACTTTATTGGCTAACTTTTAGTCATTCTAAATTTGACCTGTTGGGGCAGATGACGATACACCGCCTGACTGGTTAGGGTAGTAGATGGTGCTGTATGGCCGGAAAGGTTGACCCGAAGTTTGGACTTATCCAGGGTTCTATTTTTTAGGCAGGCAGCAGCGGGTGAAACCACAGGAGGAGTGGGGAGACTGCATGACCGCTCGTTATTGCAGCCAGGGACATGAAAATTCGCACGATAGCCGGTTTTGTCGCTGGTGCGGGGAGCGGCTAGCCCTGGTCAATTTCACTCATGGTCAGTTACTTGGTTTTCGCTATGGAATTGTTCAGACCCTTGGCTCAAACAGTTGGGGACAGACCTATCTGGCTCAGGACTGTCATCGGTTTAATGAACTCTGTGTCCTGCAAGCCTTCACGCCTCCTCTGCAGGAACCAGCGGCGTTGCGTCAGGCGCGTGAACGATTGGAGCAGCAAGCCAACCTGCTGTATAAGCTGAAGCATTCCCAGATTCCCCGGTTTCGCGAAATTTTTCAGGCCCATTACCAGGAGCGCGATCGCCTGTTTCTGGTGCGGGATTACATTGAAGGCCCTACCTATCGACATCTGCTGCAGGCTCGTCAACAACAGGGCCGTACCTTTTCGGAACCAGAAGTGATGCAATTGCTGTTTCAGATCCTGCCGGTTCTGGACTATCTGCATAGTTGTAATGTCATCCACCAGGATCTGTCTCCCGACAAGCTGGTGCAGCGTCAATCTGATGGGTTGCCCGCCTTAATCGGTTTTGGCGGCCTCAAGCAGGCATCTGTCCATTTATTCCAGGTGTTTCCTCCAACACCGACAACCCCCTCCTTATCGGTTAGGTGCAGTCCAAGCTATGCTCCCTTGCCGGAGTCGTTGACTCCGGGCGACGTTACCCCCTCTGACGACCTGTCGGCTCTGGCGGTGACGGTGCTGGTTTTACTGACTGGCCAGGAGGCCGACACCTTCCTGCAACCGGGGCCTGACCATTGGCAACAGCAACTCTCCCTCCATCCCCTGTTGTCTGGTGTCCTGGACCGAATGTTAGACACCCAACCGGGCCGTTGCTTCCAGTCCGCCCGAGAAGTCTTCGACCTTCTGAATGGCTTGCCGCCCCAACCGGTTGGGGACCCGACCCGACCACCCCTGGAATCGGAGTTGATGGCCTATACTTCTACCGGTTTGACCCAGGCGGTTTGGCCTGACTGGCAGCCAGGAACTCAGGTGGTTGGTGTTGGGGGGCAGAAGAAAAGGCCAACTGCCCGCTGGCGATCGCGCGCTTGGTGGATCCTGCCGATGCTCGTCATCGCTCTAGCAGGGGCCGGTGGGGGTGGTTGGTGGTTGGGCAAACGGTGGCTGCCGGCTGTTCAATCCTGGTTGCCAAAGGACTGGGCGGGCACCATTAGTTCAGGGATTCATCTGCCGGGTAATCGGGCCAATAACAGCAATAGTTCAACCCAATTCTCTGCTGCCGAACGAGCCCGCAAACAGGATCTGCAACGGCGGCGGGAAGCCCTGGGTATTGCCCTCCCTTTTTGGGTTGACCTGGTCGATCAGGCCTTTTACAGTCAACATCCGGAGTTAAACCGGCGGCAACTGTCAGCTAACAGCGCTGATGAACTGCTGCGGCAGGAATGGGACCAATTGGCCAGCCAATTTCTGGAGCGACTGCAAGGGCTCAGTCCAGCAGCGCGATCGCGCCTGGGGCAGTACACGACTGCGGATCTCAAAGCTCGTCAGTCCAGCCTGCAGTCACTCAAGCTTAATCCTCGGGTGTTGAATGATTTAACCGATGCTCAATTTTTCTATTGGTTTCCCCAACAGCTACCTGGCCAAAACCTGCTGGAACAGCCGATCGGTCAGGTGTGGCAGGCGATCGCCACAGACCAATTGAAAGCCCTGCAGTCAGGCGTCAGCCTGGAAACAGTGCAATTTCCCGCCGGACAGTTCAGCCACCAGATCGGTGGTAATTTGAAGCCTGGTGAAGGTCGGGTCTTGTTGGCCAACCTGAGCCAGAAGCAGGTTCTGCGGCTGGAGCTTCAAGCCACTCCCCAGCAGACCCGGTTGTCCCTTTATTCCCCCGATCTCCAGGCTGAACCCCTATTGGAGGATGCCGCCGCCCAAACCTGGTCCGGCCAGTTGCCCGCATCAGGCTTATATCAGATTGTGGTGGTTTCCCAGGCAAATCAGTCCCTACACTATGCAATTGATCTGGCTGCTGCCGATGATGTTCAATCTGCTGTCGATCAGTAATCGGGAGTGGGGAGTAGGGAATAGGGGGTAAAAGGTGTGACTGGCTACATTTGCTGGTCTGATCGCCAGAGTCCTTTTAGTATCCGCACTTTAGTATCCGTACTCCTGGCTCATCCATGGTTATGGCTGGGGGAATAGGGCTGCAACAGATTGTGGCGGTTGCCGTAGAGATCTTTAAAGACAGCCGAGACACCCCAGGGCATTTCCTCCGGTGGGCTGACAAACTCGACTCCCCTGGCTTGCAGTTTTTCATAATCGCCCTGACAGTCGTCTGTGACCACCACCCAACCAGGAGTCTGGCCCACCCACTGCTGGCGACTTTCGGGTGTGCCGTCCAAACCCCATTGGGGGGGCTGCAACACCACCTCCAATTCCGGCTGATTTTTGGGCGAAATGGTCAACCAGCGTTCAGAACTGTTAGGGAATAGGCTGTCTGCCCGTTTCTCAAACTCCAATTTTTCGGTGAACCACTGTAGGGCCTCGTCCTGATCTAGAACCGGCAGGGCGATGTGGGTAATCCGGGTTAGCATGGACAGCAACTCCAATGCGACTTGAGGGAAACTATCTGGGATGGACCAAAATAGTTTCCAAAACCAGTATAATTTAGTATTTGTGTACTATACTAAAGGTGGTTTTCCAATCCTTTTTGTGTGACCGGCAGGATTTGTCATGTCTGCTTCCACAGTTCCTGGCAGCTTACTCAGCGATCGCTATCATGTGGTGGGGAGCGCGGGGAAAAGCCCATTTGGGCAGTCTTTTCTGGCTAAAGACCTGGATCGGGCCAACGAACTCTGGCTGCTGCACGAGTTTTGTCCACCCCAGGCTGATCCGGCTATCCAGGAAGGACTGCGGCAAAGCTTTAATCAGGAAGCCAGCCGTCTGTTTGAACTGCAGCACCCCCAGTTGCCTCAGGTGCGACCGTTGATGTTAACCAATGACAAGTTCTACCTGCCTCGACAGTATGTGCCCGGTCAAAACTATGCCGAACTGCTGGCAGAGGGTCTGAAGGAGGGCCTGGTGTTCTCAGAATCGGAGGTGTTGCTCCTGTTGTTTCAGATCTTGCCGGTTCTGGACTACCTGCATCAGTCAGGGGTGGTTCATAGTAACCTTTCCCCAACAACCCTGATCCGGCGCCAAACGGATCAACTGCCGGTTCCGATTAATTTAGGTCTACTGAAATGGCTGGTGGTTCGTTGGCAGTTGCATTCCGTGCCGCCCCAGACGCCGGTGTGGCAATGGGGTTATGCCCCACCGGAGCAGTATCGGGCCGATCAGCTTTCACCCAGTTGCGACCTGTTTGCCCTGGCCATGACAGCCATCACCCTGTTGACCGGCCAGACGCCCCAGGAGTTGTTTGACCGCAACAAGCAGCGATTCTACTGGAAACCCCTGGTTAACCTGCATCCCCAGTTTGTCGCTGTGCTGGAACAAATGCTGCATCCCCAGCCCAGTCACCGCCTGGGTTCTGTGGCCCAGGTTATACAGGGTCTAGAGCCCCTCTGGTCAGAGCAGTTTTACCGACCCGCCGCCGCCCAGGCTGCTGCGACGGCTCCCCCCGTGGGGGTGCAACGGCAGGAAGCTGGTTTACTGTCTGCTGATGCTGGGCTGAATCCTGCCGGTGTTCGTCTGCCCCCTCGCAGCGATCGCCGTTTACCTCTCTCCCAGCGAGATCCCCTCGCCTCATCAGTCCTGGCCATAGCGCTGACTTTGCTGGTGGCGGTGTTGGGTTGGCGGATGTTGGCCCATGTACCCAAAGGCGGACTGCCCATTCCCAATTTGGACCCCGCTGCCCAACAGCCATCCCCCGCTGCAGAGGCTGCCTCAGAACCTGCGACCGAAGCCCCATCGAGTAATCCAGCGCCTGCATCTCCCGTTTCTCCGGAGGTGCTCCGTCAGCGGCAGAAGCAATTGGGTCTGGACTTTCAGTTTTTTACCGGCTTGGTGGATGAGCAGTTTTATGCCAAATATCCCCAGCTCAGTGCCCGCACGTTAGCCAGTGAGGCGGATCAGGGGCAGTATCAGGCGGAATGGAATGCGATCGCCAACCAACTGATGACCCAATTAGAAACTCTGACGCCGGAAACTCGGAGCAAATTGGGGTCCTATCGGCGGGTCAATTATGATCAATGGTTGAGTGAACTGGGCGAAGCGGGAGCTCCAAACAGCCCGGTGCTGGATGGCCTGGCTGATAGTCGATTCTACCAATTGTTTCCGGACTTGAAGGGCAAGCCGATAAACCCCCGTACCTTCGGTCAGATCTGGTATGCCCTAGCGGAAGAGCAGTTGGCTGCGGCGAAAGCCCAAAAAGCGGCTGGTAATTCATCTGCTGGCTTGTAGGGAATTTTTGTTGGGGCAGGAGTCTGAATTCTGGATTCTGACTCCATTAACTGAGCCAGCTTCTGACTACGTTCGGCTGAGGCTTCGACTTGGTTTGCGTTAATATCCCAGAAAAATCAGCTACGATCACCGCGATCGCAGCAGTTGCTTTAATTCCCGCAGGATGGGTGGGGTGCCGGAGGTGGTAGGCGGATGGGTCAGCACACCATAGCGGGGGCTGAACAGCAGAGCTAGCAGAAATAGGCCAGAGACGACTAGCACGATCGCAGGGCCGGAGGGCAAGTTATAGAAATAACTGAGATACATGCCACTGATGCTGGAAAAGATGCCAATGGCGGCACCCAACAGCATCACCTGATGCAACCGGGGCACCAGCAGGTAGGCCGTTGCACCGGGGGTGATCAGCAAAGATAGCACCAGAATAACCCCGACGGCTTTCATGCTGGCAACGATCGTCAGGGCAATCAGGATCATCAGGCCAAAGTTGAGCAGATTGACTGGTAAACCAGCGGCCTGGGCACCCAGGGGATCAAAGGTGTAAAACAAAAGTTCCTTATAGAGAGCGGTGACGACCAGCAGCACAATGGCAGTAATCACAGCCGTCTCAATGACTTCTTCCAGGGTGACGCCTAGAATGTTGCCGAATAGAAAATGGTTCAGGTCGATCTTATTGGTTTTCTGGATCAGGGTAATCAGGGTAATGCCAAGGGCAAAAAAGGCTGAGAACACAATTCCCATCGCCGCATCTTCCTTAATGGGAGATCGAGCCCGGATCCAGGCGATCGCCATCGTACTGATCACCCCAGCAATAAAAGCACCGACATAGATATTGGCCCCCACCATAAAGGCGATCGCTAGCCCTGGCAGAACGGAATGGCTGATGGCATCGCCTAGGAGAGCCAGACGCTGCACCATCAGGTAACTGCCGACGACGGCACAGATCAGCCCCACTAAAATGGCGATGATCAGCGATCGCTGCATGAAGCCGTACTGCAATGGCTCGATGAAGATTTGTAACATACCAATTGACTCCCACTGCAGGGTTGAAGGCTGGCAACAAAAACTATAGGGTTCTGGTTAGGCATCATCGCATCAAACCACCACGCCCGATTGCAGCACCTGGCCGATGACCTCTTCAATTGGCGGATCACTCACCGCTAGGTCCAGCACCTCCAGTTCACTTAAAAGTCGGGCTACGGTGCGCGTCAACTGTTCCTGGGGCACCAGGAAGCGGACTGACTGTCCATCGATCGCTTCCACATTGCCATAGAGGGCCAGTTTTTCCGCTGGGTAGGAGTAGCAGAGTTCCACTGTGACCTCCCGACAGGGAGCGAAGCGATCGACTAGTCCTTCCAGACTGCCGTCATAGACCAGGTGTCCTTCATGGATCACCAGCACCCGTGGACAGAGGGCGGTGATGTCGGCCATGTAATGGCTGGTGAGCAAGACCGTGGCCCCAAATTGCTGGTTATATTCCCGTAAAAAGTTCCGCACACTGACTTGGGCGTTAACATCCAGACCCAGCGTCGGTTCATCTAGAAACAACACCTGCGGTCGGTGCAATAGGGCGGCCAACATTTCTGCTTTCATCCGTTCCCCCAGGGACAATTTGCGCACAGGTTGGGTCAGTTTGCCTTGCAGGGAAAGCATTTCAGTCAGTTCGCCAACCCGCACCTGAAAGTCGCGATCGCTGATGCCATAAACTGCTGCATTGATCCGCAACGAGTCCAGCGCTGGTAGGTCCCACAGTAATTGTTGTTTCTGGCCCATGACCAGGGTAATGGTTTGCAGAAACCCAGTTTTGCGCTGAAAGGGTACATAACCGGCAACCGTGACCTGGCCACAAGTGGGGTAAATCAGGCCCGTCAGCATTTTCAGCGTGGTGGTCTTGCCTGCCCCATTGGCTCCTAGAAAGCCAACAATCTCTCCCGGTTCAATTTGGAAAGAAACTGATTGAACCGCCTTGACCTGTCGGTAGGTGCGTCGGAAAAAGTGCTGAAAGGTTCCTCGCAATCCCGGTTCTTTTACCGCGACTGGATAAATCTTGGTTAAATTCTTCGCCAGAATTGCAGGCATTGGGGTTCTTGATGGACAACAAGCAGGTGCATACACCCATCTTGGAGGAAAGAAGAGTCGATTGTCCAATGGCTGTCGGGTAGAGGGAAGAGCTGACTTCTGGCTACTAGATTCTGACCGCTGACCGTTATTAGCTATCAGCTTGAGTGTTGTGATGTCATGAGAGAACAATCAGCATCGGGAACTCCACGTTAGACCAATATCTCCTTTTGGGCGTTGCTAATTCCGGGTATGAATCAGAAGTTGTATGAATTGAAACTGCGTTCCAATTCATATTGCTATTCAGCACCACTCAGTTCTTTTTGCGCCATTGCTTAGGTCAAGCCATTTGCCAAGTCATTTCTTGACCTGCCCGTAAGGGCACAAGTCCGGATTCCGTAAATGGAACTTCATCAGGAACACGCCACGTCGTTTTAGTTAAAGTAATGTGTCCAGTATTGCGTGGAAGTTGATAAAAATCTGGCCCATAGAAGCTGGCGAAAGCCTCAAGCTTATTAAGGGCATCAGCGCTTTCAAACGCTTCTGCATATAACTCCATTGCATGCAGGGCCGAATAGCAACCCGCACAGCCACAGGAACTTTCTTTGCTATTACGAGGATGGGGGGCGCTATCGGTGCCCAGAAAAAACTTAGGATTACCGGAGGTTGCGGCTTGTAAAAGAGCCGATCGATGCTCCTCTCGTTTCAAAATTGGCAGGCAATAAAAATGGGGGCGAATGCCACCCTGGAACAGGCTATTGCGATTAAATAACAAATGTTGAGGTGTGATTGTTGCAGCGATGTTGTTGGCAGATAGGACATACTGCACTGCGTCTGAGGTTGTGATGTGTTCAAGGACTACGCGCAGCCTGGGAAATCGTTGCTTGAGAGGGATCAAATGTCGCTCGATAAAAACCTTTTCGCGATCAAACATATCAACATCTTGATCGGCCACTTCGCCGTGCAGGAGTAAAGGCAGGTCTACCTGCTGCATCGCTTCAAAGACGCGATCGCACTTGCGAATATCCGTCACTCCAAGGTCTGAATTGGTCGTTGCTCCAGCTGGGTAGTACTTAACCGCTTTGACAAACTGAGACGCCTTCGCCGCGATAATTTCTTCGGGGCTTGTGTTGTCAGTAAGGTAGAGCGTCATCAGTGGCTCGAACTGTTGACCATCTGGAACTGCTGCAAGGATCCGATCTCGATAGGCTGCTGCATCAGCGACCAAGCGTACTGGAGGCTTCAAATTTGGCATGATGATCGCGCGAGCAAACTGACGCACCGTATGCGGCAGAACCGCCTTTAGTGCCTCACCGTCGCGTAGATGGAGATGCCAGTCGTCAGGTCGGGTGATCGTGATCTGTTGCATTGGAGTTGCCACATCAAGGTTTATGGCTTTATGGCTGGAGAAACAGTTGGGTGAAGTAGTAGGTGTTGCCGACCTGCCGAATACCGATGCCGGTTTCCGTAAAGATAGGACGTAGAATGTTTTCCCGATGACCGGGACTGGCCATCCAGCCTTCCACCGCATCCTTGACCGGATCGGGCTCATCCACACTGCGATAGAGGTTTTCCCCCACCACTTGAAACGACAATCCAGCGGCTTGAAGCCGTTGAACTGCTTCATTGCCATTAGGATCGCGATGGTCGAAGAAGCTTTCACGGGCCATGCGATCGCTGTAGTTGCGAGCTACCTGCGCCAGGGCCGAGTTTCGCTGTAAGACAGGCAAGCCATTCTGCTGCCGAATCTGGTTAATTTGTTGGCGGGTCGCCAGTTCCATTTCTGCCAAACTGACTGGCGCCGGATGGGGCACAGAAGTTGCCGCACACCCCTGCAGCCAGCCAGTCAGCGCCAGAGTTGCTGCCCAAACCCAGATGAAATGAGGTTGCGCAACCATCAAGCATCTGTAATCGGAACTGATTGAGGCGAATTGGATGTTTCTTCTTCGCTCAGTTGACGCTCCATGGTTGCGATCGCGGCATTGACCGCAGCCAGGCGAGTTTCCAGGCTATCCCGCATCCACTTCAAAAACTGCAACTGATGTTGCCGATGGGATTTCAAATGGGACGATCCAGACTGACAACAGGAATTCATCCAAAACGGAAACATAGGTTATCTTCCTTGAAACAAAGGGATACCTCTACTAACCTAGCGCACCAAAATGGCAAACTAAACCGCCACCTGTAGATTTTCCAGCCACTTTCTAGGCTGCCGCACTTCGCGCCAGATTTGAGTGGCGCTGACAGCTCCATCTCCAACGGCAACGGCCACCTGATTCAGCCCCACTTTCAAATCGCCAATGGCAAAGATGCGGGGATGGGAAGTCCGTCCCAGTTTATTGGTCACTAGATAGCCACCTCGCCGTTCCAGGTTCAATCCATCCAGATAGATGTGGTGATAGCGGGCTCCCATGGAAATTAGCCCGGTTTCCAGGGGAACCACCGAGCCATCTGCCAGTTCCACCCCAGTCATCTGATGTTCCTTCCCCAGAAATTGTTTAATCGGTGTTTCGACCAGACGATACCCATAGTCCTGTAACTTGTGGCGTAATTCCCCACTAACGGTAAACAAACCGTGGGTGAAGATGGTGATGTAAGGGGTAAACCAGCTCAAGTTAAACACCATTTCTTCAATGCTGGCCTCACTGCCAGCAAAGAAGCCACATTGTTTATCAACCATTTCATAGCCATCGCAAACCATGCAGACATGCAGGTTGTGCCCCGCATACTCATAAACATTCTGCATTTCCTCCAGGGGGGGCAGATGGTCAATGATGCCGCTGGCTGCAATCAGGTATTTGGCCCGCAACACCGGATAGGTGCTGTTTTGTCGTCCTACCTTGATGCGGATAGCAAAGGTTTCCCCCTCATCCACCACTTCTTCAACATAGCCGTTGAGCCAATCTCCCTGTAAGGAGAGGTAATGCTGTTTACCCTGTTGCAACAATTCCCGCCCAGGAGTACCGGGGGGCAATCCCAAATAGTTCTGCAATTCCTGCATCCAGAAGGAACGGGCTTTGCCTTTGTCCACAATCAAACTGGAAAGTCGAAACCGCTGTAAATAAATGCCGGCTGACAAGCCACCGGCTCCACCACCCACAATCAAGGTGTCGTAAATGTGGTTCAGCCGAGTTTGGAGGGTTTGTTGAGAGAGTTGCATAATGGTTGGTCAAAGGGTGAGCGGAATGAGTACTTTGCCAATTGTGTAGAGCGCAGAACCAGTAGAGGTCTTCAAAAATAACGAAGGTGCGCTACAGACAGTGTTGAAAAGCTAGAAATTTAGATTTTAGGCACTTCGTTTAGCGTGGTCCTCTTATTCTTGAAGAGGTCTAGTTGTTACTCCAACAGTTGTTACTGCAACGGTGGGTCCGGCCAAGAAGTTGAGGAACTTCCGCCAGGAAAGGGAAGAACTGTCAAAGGAAAAACTACTGTCCATGAGGGGCGTCTGGCGTTAAATCGCATATTCAACCTGCCAGACCTTTGGCTTGGCTGCCGGTAGACGATCGATCACGCGTTGCAATTTCTGGCTGGCCGCGATCGCGATTTCTTTGGCTTTGGGACTGGGCAAACTGAGGAACATCATCACCGGGTCCGCGGCTGAGACTTCCACCCGACCATCTTCGTGTTCCTGGACAACAACATTGCAGGGAAAAAACACCCCCGCTTTGTCTTCTGCCTGAAGCATCTGGTAAGCCGTCAATGGATGACATGCCCCGAGAATTTTGTACTTGCGGAAGGCTGTCTCTAGCTTTTCTTTGAAGGCAGACTGCACATCAATTTCCGTCAGGACCCCCATCCCTTCTTGTTTGAGTGCCTCAGTCACCTGGGCGATCGCATTGTCAAAAGAGCCATCAACAATCTTACTGAAGTGGTAGGTCATGGTGATTTAACCCCAACAAATGGTTTTACTGTAAGAGGATGTTTGATCATAAAGAGGGAAATGGCTTGAAAGTCGCCCTTATTAAGGGTTAGCGGCGCGCAGCGCGGGGATAACTTGCCCCTTGCAACTGTTCTTAATATATCTAATTAACCATACGGTTGTAAAGCATTCTTTTGCAGTCAAGCGCCCGAAGTAACGGTAAACATTAAATCGAGAGATTAAGTTGGAACGGCAGCACTACGATCGCTGAAAAGGGCTCTCAGAGGGTGTTTTAAAGGTAATCGTTTGTCGCCTTACCCGCCCCTCGACTGGAAGTCGGGGCTAACACCACAAAGTCTGTTGAAACAGACTGAAGCGCTTGCTGCAATTAGATTTCAGTCCATTCAGTGGACTTTGTTCCGATAGACCGGGATTTGCAATCCCGGGCGGAATGCAATCGAGGCGAAGGGTCTTTTTATACTTTTAAAACATCCTCTCAGAGTCTCCTATTTCGTTGTCTATTGGTTGATTGAAAAATAACTGGAGCAAATGTCACAATCGAGCAAGACCCGGCATTTTTTCACCTTCACTGTTGCAGCCAATGGTTTCTACTTCTCTTGCTCCCCTCCCGGTTGACCTGTCTCGCATCCGAGCCGAAATCCAGGCCCTCCAGCCCGAACTGGTGCACTGGCGTCGGCAGTTGCATCAGAAACCGGAATTGGGGTTTCAGGAACAACTGACTGCTAATTTTGTCGCCCAGAAGTTGCAGGAATGGGGCGTTGAGCATCAAGTCGAAATTGCTCAAACTGGAATTGTGGCTTTAATTCCGGGGAACCGACCAGGCCCCGTTTTAGCCATTCGGGCTGATATGGATGCCCTGCCGATTCAAGAAGAAAATGAAGTGTCCTATCGATCGCAACATGATGGCATCATGCATGCCTGCGGTCATGATGGCCATGTCACCATTGCGCTGGGAACAATTCGCTATCTGACGCAACACCCACCCGATTTTGCTGGCAGCCTCAAATTTATCTTCCAACCCGCAGAAGAGGGACCGGGAGGGGCAAAGCCCATGATTGAAGCGGGGGTGTTACGGAATCCGGATGTGGATGCCATCATCGGACTGCATTTGTGGAATAACCTGCCGTTGGGAACGGTGGGGGTGCGCAGTGGAGCCTTGATGGCGGCGGTGGAGTGTTTTCGCTGCACCATTCACGGCAAAGGTGGGCATGGCGCGATTCCCCAACAGACCATTGACTCGGTGGTGGTGAGTGCCCAGGTGGTGACTGCCTTACAAACGATTGTGGCCCGAAATGTGAACCCGATTGACTCTGCTGTGGTTACGGTAGGCGAACTCCATGCTGGAACGGCTACTAACGTAATTGCCGACTCGGCTTACATGAGTGGCACGGTACGGTATTTTAATCCGGCCTACGAAACCTACTTTGGTCCCCGAATTGAGCAGGTGATTGCTGGAATTTGCCAGAGTCACGGAGCCCACTATGAACTGGACTATTGGCGGCTGTATCCACCTGTGATCAACGATGGGGCGATCGCGGCCCTGGTCCGCTCCGTTGCGGAAACTGTAGTGGAGTCGCCGCTTGGAGTGGTGCCCCAGTGCCAGACCATGGGCGGCGAGGATATGGCTTTCTTTTTGCAAGAAGTGCCCGGTTGCTACTTCTTTTTAGGATCTGCTAACACAGAAAAAGGGCTGGCCTTTCCCCACCATCATCCCCGCTTCGATTTCGATGAAACAGCCCTGGCAATGGGAGTCGAAATCTTTGTTCGCTGCATTGAGAAGTTTTGCCGCTAATGGAACTTGACGGGAGGTGGCTGATTCAGATTAATAACAGCTTTCTCTGGATTCCACTCAAACTCCATAAAGAAACTCGAGTTGCCGACACCTTTCGCAATAGCACAGATGGATCAAAGCTCAACAGAAACGGTTCTGGACCCATTGCTGGACTTGTTTCCAGAGCCAGATCAGCCGTTCTTCTAACCACAGCAGCGCCAGATCCAGCCAACGCAGCAATTTTTCCAGGGGCGGTTGGACATAGCCCAACAGGGTGGCATCCGCTTCAATGTAGTCCGGTTGACTTTCCACCGAGGCAGTGCGTTGGGTTTGGGCGGCCAGGCCAGCTTCCGATTCTCGCAAGGCTGCTGCCGCCTGTTGGGTAATGGAGGTTTCGGGACGAAGGGTGGCAGTGGCCGATCGCACCTGTTGCTTCAGTTGCTCCAGCCAGGCAGCGGCCAACTCGGCTCCGGGGAACGGAAGTTCTGGTGGTTTCCCTACTGGAGGTGGGGGCAAGGTTGCGGCAGGTAGGTCAGCAGCAATGGGGGCGATCGCCGCAGCGGGGATGCTAGACAAGACCATCTGGGGGGCTGCTGGGGCAACCGGGAGGGGGGCAACGGGTGCTAGTAGCGGCAAGGTCAGCGTTCCACTGACGATGGCTGGAGCTGACATCGAACTGGCTGGCACAGTCGAATCGAGCGTCACAAAGGGAGTGGCTGCGATCGGTCCAGCCGTAGCGGTAAGGTCAGATTCCAGTTCTGCTTCACCGGCATCCTGCACCTGGGTAGCCGCCAGAAAACCCAAAATCGTCGTTGATAGGGTATCTCCCAGCCGGTACACCAGATCCGGCAATTGCTGCAACCAATCGGCGGCAATGGCTGCCCCTGTGGGAGGGAGGGAGGGGGGCAGGGGCTGATCGGCAGCGGGGCGGATGCCCGCCGCAGTCGCAGCCGGTAAGGGAAGCAATTCCGCTTCTCGGAACAGATTGGCCGCGATCGCCAGGGGGCTGCCCTGCATCCAGGCCATCAGCCGATAAAATAACCGCACGGGCAACAGCACATGGGGATTTTCCAGCGAGGGACGGAGACGGGCAAAGGTCTGCCGAGTGGCCAGTTGGACGCGTTGCACCCGGCCATAGTTGGCCACCTCCCAGATGATGCGTCGCCGCACCATCTCCTGCTGTGTCGGCGTCAGGATATCCAGAATCTCATTGTGGTGGGTCACCAGGGCCAGCGATCGGGTCTGCAGCAGGGTGACCACTCCCCGAATGGACTGGGTCGCCTCCATGGCTGGACTGCCAGCCATGGCTGATAAACTCGGTTGGGGCCGAAGGACTTCCCTGGCCAGGATGCTGACCACCCGAGCCGAACGGACAGTCAACGCCCATAGTTCCTGACCGACTAGCAGCAGTGGACCGGTTTGCTGGAGCGCCAGTTGACCCGGTGTGGCAATGGCGTCAGGCTGGGGAAACCAGCGACTGATCCAGGTACGCATCCTGGCAGTCAGACTACCCCACAGTTCTGGTAAAGGTTGGGATGCTGGCAGGGATAGGGTATTGGCAACCGGACCGGCCAATTCCGCTGCTTCCCCGGCGGCCGGTTCCGCAACAGGCGTGGGATGGGTCAGGTGTTGGACTAATTGCAGGACATTGTGCAAGGGCGCTTCGGCGGTCAGTGGGCGAGGGGCCAGTTCCGGTATCCGGGTGGGGGAAGCAATCCCCGGTTGGTTGATGTGATTCTCGCCAATGGCCGCCCGCAGCCGTGGCAGGTTCAGTTCAATGGCCTGCCGGATCTGGGCTCCCAGCAAACGGGATGACTGGAATACGACATACACCGGATACAGCACTGCTTGAACTGTCCAGGCGGCGGTGACCTTGAGGTGACGGAGGGCGATCGCCCCCTGATCCAGCCATTGTCGGGTCCGGCGCGTCACCTGACTGAGAATTCTGCTTTGATAGGGACCGGATTGGAATAGAGACATGGCAGCCACTCCACGACAAGGGAAAGGAATACAGTCCAGGGGACTCAACCGATCAGACCTGGTCCAACTGGCCGCCTGATTGCCCAAACACTTGCACCAACCCAGCGAACCACCGAATGAACCGGAAAAGCAGTTTATTTCTCTGATCAGGAAAAGTTACCAGATTATCTATCAGCGCTCAGGCTCGAACGGGCTGACCAGAGCAACCGGTTATCAGCCAAACTGCTTTACTGCAAATGGTATCAGACAGAGTCATCTCGGAAACATCTGTCTTTTCAAAGCCTAGTGCAGCGTCAACTCTAGAAACTAGGGTTTGTAGTCAGCGCTTCAGCGCTAAAGCGCCGACTACGAGCCAATGGGTTCACCTTAAAATTAGGGTTTGACAGAACACTAGCCAGCAGCCAGCAATCGGCAGGGTTTTCATCAGCTCCACTCAATCCGGGCAGAGGAACCTGCCAAGAAGTACTCCAGAACCGCTATACTAGGTAAGTTTTGCCGCACAGACGGGAACCTTGGGAATCGATCTTCGCAGCTACGTTTATATTGACCGCCTGCAACAGCAGCATGCCGCTTATCTGGGAACAGTTTCGCTCGGCTTCCTGCCCTTGCCGGGAGATGCTTCCCTGTGGATAGAAGTTTCACCTGGCATTGAAATTAACCGGATTACCGACGTGGCTCTCAAGTCTGCTGTGGTGCGTCCAGGGGTGCTAGTGGTGGAACGTTTGTATGGCTTACTGGAATTGCACTCCACTAACCAGGGCGAAATTCAAGCCGCAGGCAGAGCCATTCTGAGTTTGTTGGATGTGCGGCGGCAGGACTGTCTGAAGCCGAAGGTGCTTTCCAGTCAGATTATTCGCAACATCGACGCCCACCATGCCCAGTTGATTAACCGCAATCGTCGGGGGCAGATGATTTTGGCCGGACAGACTCTCTATGTGTTTGAAGTAGAACCGGCGGCCTACGCAGCCCTGGCAGCCAATGAAGCGGAAAAGGCGGCGCTGATTAATATCTTGCAGATTTCTGCCGTCGGTAGTTTTGGCCGACTGTATTTGGGTGGGGAAGAACGGGACATTATTGCGGCCTCCGGAGCCGTCCTGGAAGCCATGGAAAATGTGGCAGGCCGAGAACAGGCTGGTAATGTCCGGCGGGAATGAGACACGATGGCAAACCCGGAACATCTGCGATGGCTAAGGTGTGGCTGGAGCCAGTGGCGTCAGTGGCGGTTGGAACACCCGGATGAGAGTCCCGATCTGAGTGATGCCGATCTGAGCCGGGTGGATCTGAGCGGCTATGATCTGCGCGCGGTCAATCTGCGGGCAGCCCGGTTGGTGCGGGCCCGTCTGACTGGAGTCAACCTGGCTGGGGCGATCCTCAATACCGCCGACCTGACTGAGGCCAATTTGCACCGGGCGGTTCTCAGTCAGGTGGAGGGAGTCAATGCTATTCTGGTGCGGGCGGATCTGGGTCAGGCGATCGCCGTAGGGGCTAACCTGATTGGGGCGGAACTGAAACAGGCCAACCTGCAACGGGTGGATTTCCATCAGGCCAACCTGATTGCGGCGGACTTGTATGGAGCCAATTTGCGGCAGGCCAGCCTGGACGAAGCCGACCTGCATCGAGCCAACCTGAGCCAAGCCGTTTTGATGGCGGCCAATCTGTGTCTAGCCAATCTCAGCCGCGCCAATCTATACCGGGCAGAACTGAGCCAGGCTACTTTGTATCGAGCCAACTTACAAAAAGCCAGCCTTCTGGCTGTTTGTGGAACGGGGGTTTGTTTCTCCAGGGCCGATTTCAGCGAAGCCAACCTGACCCAGGCCAATTTTTCCTGGGCCGATTTGAGTCGAACCAGCTTTACTGGAGCCGATTTGCAAGGCGCTAACCTGCGGGGAGCCAATTTATTCGCCAGTGATTTAAGTGGGGCAAAGTTGCTGGCAACCAATTTCCGGGGTGCCAATTTAATCCAGGCCAAGCTGGAGTCCGCCAGAATGGAGGGATCCATCTGGGACGATGCGATTCTGGATTCCACCGATCAGAGATCTATCCAGATTTTTTTTCAGGGCTAAAAACCCTCAAACAATCACCCCTATCAACCCTCCAGCCTCTCAACTGAAAGTTAACCCACTACCCGTCACCGGCGACTCAAAGGAGCGTAGCTGACTGCCAAAACCTGAGTCCTGTGACGATCCCATTTTTTCTCCCTGGATAGGTAATAACGGCTGAACCTCGGTGGCAAAACCCTGGTTATTTATGCTACATCTATAGCAATTTTCCTGAGCCACCCGGTTTGCAGGCGAATCAGTTAAGGAGATTTTTAGGAATGAATCTACCCGTTGATCTGGGCTTCGACTTCGCTCAGCCCTCAAATTCCGAGCGTTGAGCGAAGTCGAAACGCGAGAATTCAGGTATTTTCTTTAGCAGAAATCTCCTAAGGAGTATCCCATCCAACCCCCATCTTTTTTCTTTTACCCCTGCCAATGAAGGCACAAGAGGTTTTAAGACGCTACGCCAACGGCAACCGCGACTTCCGCAACGCCAACCTGCGCGGCTGCAACTTTAAAGGCCAGGATCTGTCTGGGGCGGACTTCAGCGGCGCGGATATTCGGGGCACCAACTTTAGTCGCGCCAACCTGCGCGGGACCACCTTCAGCGGCGCCAAAGCCGGATTGCAAAATTGATGACTTCCTCTCATTCGTGAATCGTAAAATGCAGTTGCAGCAGGATTACAGGTGTTCGGTTTCCCCATGACAACATGTCAAACCCTGGCTCAACCTTCTCAGCATGATAACCTCCGCGCTTTTTTCGTCCACCCTTTCAACAAGCTGTGAATCATGCCAGGGTGAAAGGGGTAGGATCAGGGTATGACTCGGGGTTCTGCCATGCCGTCTTTGCTTCCGGATATTCAGTCCCTGTCGCTGGCCCAACAGGTAGCCCAGATGGTGGTGGTACGGGCTTCCGGTTACCTGTTTGATCATCAGATCCGCTATCCTGCCTGGGAACCGCCCCAAACGACCCTGAAGCAATGGATTCAGGAATGGGGCGTGGGCGGTGTCATTTTGCTGGGCGGCAGTGCGGCGGAACTGGCCCTCCGCACAAACCAGTTACAGTCCTGGGCCAGGGTGCCCCTGTTAATGGCCGCCGATGTGGAAGAAGGGGTGGGCCAACGCTTCGATGGCGCGACTCACTTTCCACCGCCGATGGCCCTGGCAGCGATCGCCCAAACCCAGCCCCAACTGGCGGAGCAGTATGCTGAGCAGATGGGATCGGTGATTGCCCAGGAATCTCTGGCAGTTGGCCTCAACTGGGTGTTAGCGCCCGTGGTGGATGTCAACAATAACCCCCAAAACCCGGTGATCAATGTGCGGGCCTTTGGCGAAACGCCAGCCATCGTCAGCCAACTAACCTCAGCCTTTATTCGGGGCGCCCGCCCGTACCCTGTGCTAACTGTGGCCAAGCACTTTCCTGGCCATGGCGATACGGCGATCGATTCCCATTTGGAATTGCCGGTCATTCCCCATACCCTGGAGCGCTTACAGCAGGTGGAACTACCGCCCTTTCAAGCTGCGATCGCGGCTGGGGTGAACTCAGTCATGAGTGGCCACCTATTGATTCCGGCCTGGGACCCGGACTATCCGGCCACCCTGTCGCGGCGCATTTTGACCGAAGGCTTACGCAAAGATCTGGCCTTTGAGGGTCTGATTGTCACCGACGCCCTGGTGATGGGGGCGATCGCCAACCAATATGGGCCCAATGAAGCAGCGGTGATGGCGGTGGAAGCTGGCGCGGATATCCTGCTGATGCCGGTGGATCCCCCCGGCGCCATTCAAGCCATCTGTGCCGCCGTGGAAGCTGGACGAATTGCCGCCGAACGGATTCAGGCTTCCGTCGAACGGATCTGGCAGGCCAAACAGCGGATTTGTGCTCCCACTGTTTCTCTAGGTCAACCGGCCCATGCCTGGGAGGAAGTTGCTCCCACCATTGAAGCCGAACCTTTGGTGGCTCACTTGGCCCAACCAGCCGCATTAAGCCTGGTGGCAGATATCCTGCAAACTTCCCAGCGAGTCTATCAGCCGGTGTCCTCCCGGTTGAGCCAGCCCCGCTGGCAAAACCAGGCCCGCAATCTGGTACTGGTGGACGATGCGTTGGGCTGTGAGGTGGTTGGCCATTCTACCCCTGCGATCGCCCAGTTGCGAGAACGGGGCTATCATTTGCAAGTTATCGACCGACACACACCAGCCTGTTTTCTGGACGAGATCGAATGGCAACCCACCTTGCTCCAACTGTTCGTCCGGGGCAATCCGTTTCGGGGCAGCGCCGGCTTGATGGAAACCGCTCAAAAACTGTTGCAACAACTGATTGACTCTGACCAGTTACAAGCGCTGATTGTTTACGGCAGTCCTTACATCGCCGATGTCTGTCTAACTGGACTACCCAGCGATGTCCCCTACGTCATGACCTACGGCCAGATGGCCCAGGCCCAGGCGATCGCAATTCAGGTCCTATTTTCCACCCCGGTTGCAGAACCAGGATCCTCTTCGGCCTGAACCCAGGTTATTCGCAGAGGAACGATAGACTTCACTCTGTTCCTTCGACTATGAAAGTGGTTAGAACTCTGGGATTGATTCTGGTAGCAGATGCCTTGATCTGCTGGATAACCACAGCTGGCTATTGGCGGTTTGATCCAGTCTCAGGTGCAATTCTGTTTACCGTGGGGATTGTAGTCGTGGGTACACTCGGATTTTGCAGCATTGAACAGAATATCCATCCAGGCCAAAAGATTCGTCGATAAAGTCTAGTGCAGCGTCAACTCTAGAAATTAGAGTTTGTAGTCAGCGCTTCAGCGCTAAAGCGCCGACTACGAGCCAATGGGTTCACCTTAAAATTAGGGTTTGATAGAACACTAGTACTAACCCTACAGTTACCCAGCTCCTTTGCTCAGTCTTAGCCATCAGTTAGGGAATCAACCTGTCTACCTCCTCGCTGCTTGATCCAGTCGCGGCTCTAGGCCAGATTGGCTTTTACGGCCTGTCGAATGTCGCTTAACCGAATGGTACTGCCGCCAGACGAACCGGGACATTCAGTGGCGACCCGATCGCGGTGACCACAGATCAGGGGCAAATTGCGGGTGCCAAAGTCGGCGGTGGGGGTGGGCACCGGGGTAACCGGATCGAGAAAACCATATCGCTTAGACAGCAGGGTACATAGGGCCACTGCGGCATTAAACTGTTGCTGATTGATGGTTTGGGAGGTGTAGATGCCATCAAAGGCAATTCCCAGACCGTCGTTGACCACATCATGGGCGCCGCGCTTATTCTCAGCCCGGGCACTGTAGACTCGGCCACTGGGCATGATGATGAAGTGATAGCCGATATCCGACCAGCCGTTGCCGTTCACATGACCACTCCAGATCTGGCGCATACGTTCTGCTTCCGTTGCTTGTGAAGCATTGGCGGCTGGTGCGTTGCTGAGGAAAGTATGGTGCATGGTAATCCGTTTGGGACTGGGCATATCTGGAATAGCAGCCGGAGTGGGATTACTGGTCCAGGTACTGCGGGGCAGAACTTGAAAGGAACCAGAAGGTGCAGCCGCCACTTTCACCATGGTTTGAGCCCTGTCCTGTTCGGAGCCAATGATTTCAATTAAGCGATCGCCCGCTTCCCGCAACACCGTCGTGGCTTGCCACAATCCCGCTTGTACCCTGGGTCGAGCCAGGATTAGCTTTTGATCGGCCCGCAAAATCAGCTCATCCCCGGTTTGGTAATTTTCCGCTTTTCCCCGAAACGTGACGGTTTCTTCTGCTTTGACCTGCTGGGGTGGGTTGGTAAAACTGACCCGAGGCGGCCGGGGCACTGCTGCAGTCACTTGAATCGTGGCTTCTGAGCGATCCTGGCCATCGGCGGTCATAATTTCGATCAACCGATTACCCGTCTGGTTGAAACTAACTGTACTGCGCCAGGCGCCAGCCTGAACCGTGGGCCGATCCAGTTCAAACGATCGATCGGCCCGCAGCAGCAATCGGGTGCCATCGGCATAACTTTCCGCCACCCCGGAAAGCGTGGCCGCCTGAAAAGCTGGCAGAGTGGTTGGTATCTGGGTGAAGCGGACTCGGGGCCGAAGGATAACCTCAATACTCGCTGTAGATCGTTGTTGGCCATCCCGAGTCAGAATTTCGATTACCCGTTTGCCCGCCTGGTTAAACCGAACAGTGCTTTGCCAATTGCCAGCCTGGACGACGGGCCGATCCAGTTCGAACTGGCCGTCGGCTCTGAGGACCAGTTGAGTTCCATCTGGGAAAAAGTCGGCAACCCCAGCAACAGTAGCGGCTTGCAGCGTCGATAGGGTGGTCGGTACCTGGGTAAAGCGCAGCAGGGGGCGTGAAACGATCTGAACGCTGGTTTCGGCCCGGTCTTGCCCATTCGGACTCAAAATTTCAATGACCCGGTTTCCAGGCTGAGTAAAGCCCACCGAACTTTGCCATAGGCCCGCCTGCACGGTTGGCCGAGACAGTTCAAACTGGCGGTCGGCACGCAACAGCAGTTGGGTGCCATCCGGGTAGTTTTCAGCCACTCCGGCAAAGGTGGCTGGTTGATAGGTATAGAGATTGGCGGGTACTTGGGTGAACCGCAAACGGGGTTGGGTGGACACCACGGTGATGAGCGTTTCCAAGCGATTGTCACCGACCTGAAAGGCAATCCGGCGATCGCCAACGGACTGAAACTGAAAGGCAGTCTGCCAGGTGCCATCCGGCTGAATCAGCCCCCCCTCCCCCTGCAACTGACCGTCCACCGTAATGCGTAGCGTTTGACCGGCAAACTGCGGATCAGCCTTTCCTGAAATCGAAAACTGCTGTCCAACGGAGACGGGGGCTGAGGGTGTTTGAGTAACCTGAAGCATAGGCTCACTATCCTGATGAAAAAGTGCAGCATCCCTTGCCAGGGATTGGGGGAACAATGCTGTCCCAACGTTATTTGAACAAAGGGATGCTCTTGAGGGTCTGCAGCAACTGGATGG
>Ga0272446_1002424_pt1 | contig 25484 bp, 23 predicted proteins | sample YNPCB0061_FD_194587 | JGI IMG/M metagenome (GOLD analysis project Ga0272446, IMG submission 194587) | Hot spring microbial mat communities from Yellowstone National Park, WY, United States - YNP-CB-006-1 | ecosystem: Environmental > Aquatic > Thermal springs > Hot (42-90C) > Sediment | place...
CGCAGATCGCCTACAACAAGGACAAGATCGATTCGCTGGAGGGCGGCCTCGGCGCCCTGATCGACGCCGACCTCGCCAAGGAATCGGCGCGGCTGCAGGCGCTGCAGATCCGCCAGCAGCTCGGCACGCAGTCCCTCTCCATCGCCAACCAGGCGCCGCAGTCGCTGCTCAGCCTCTTCCGCGGCGGCTGATCAGCCCCAGCGGCGGGGCCGCAGCCCGGCCTGCAGCCACGCGCCCAAGCTGATCACGTCATGCACCGGCAGGCCGAGTTCGGCCTCGAGCGCGGCGGCATAGGGCGGCATGTTCGCGCATTCGAGCACGATCGCCCCGACCTCCGGGTGCGCCGCGACCAGCGCGCGCCCGGCCTCGAGCATGTCCTCCTCCGCCGCCGCGGTGTCGAGTTCGGGCTTGTCCTGGCGCACCAGCACGCGGAACAGTTCCCGCCCGTTCTCGACCCCGACCACCGGCGTGTCCGGCGCCATGCCGGCCGCCGCCAGATGCGCCGGGGTCAGGGAGGCGCGGCTCGCCGTGATCACGCCCACGCGCCGCCCGGGCGGCAGCAGCGCCTCCACCCAGGGCACCTGCAGCAGGGCGGAGGTCGCGACCGGCACCCCGACCGCGGCCGCGATCTCCCGCTGGAAGATCACGAGGAAGCCGCAGGAGGTGGTGATCGCCTCCGCCCCCATCGCGACAAGCTCGCGCGCCGTGGCGATGACATCGGGCAGCAGCCCCCGCCCGCCATGCAGGACCACGCGCTCCGGCGTCGCCCCCGGAATCACCTTGAACAGCACCGGGAAGGGCCAGGAGGCGGCGTTCCCGACGTCGCCCGGAATGCGCGGGAAGCGCGTCTCGAGCATGAGGACGCCGAGCGGTGCGCCATGGACGGGCTTCCCGCCATGCGCGATCCGCGCAAGGCTGCGGCTTTTGAGGGAACGGCTCATGGCCGGGCAGGGTATCACGCCCGCACCGGCCGGCCAGCATGAGGGGAGACCGGGATGATGCTCCGACGCAGCCTGCTCGGCGCGGCGCTCGCCGCGGCGCTCGCCGCGACCGCCACCGCCGCCCTGCCGGCGCTCGCCCAGGCGCCGGCCTGGCCCAGCAAGCCGATCACCATCATGGGCGGTTTCCCCAACGGGGCGGGGACCGACATCTATGCCCGCCGCTTGGCCGAGCCGCTCTCCCGCGCCCTCGGCGTGCCGGTGGTGGTGGACAACCGCTCCGGCGCGGGGGGCACGATCGGGGCCGAATATGTCGCGCGCCAGCCGGCGGATGGGTCGATCTTCTTCTTCGGCACGGCCGGGACGCATGCCATCAATGCGGCGCTCTACCGCCGCCTCTCCTACCACGTGATCAACGACTTCACGCCCGTGGTCCTGCTCGGCGACGTGCCGAACGTGATGATCGTGAGCCCCGAGAAGCGTCCCCAGTTCCGCTCCTGCCAGGACGTGCTCGCCGCGGCGCGGGCGCGGCCCCAGGCCCTCTCCTTCGCCTCGACCGGCAACGGCGCCTAGACGCATCTGGCCGGCGTGATCTTCGCCAATGCCGCGGGGATCGAGATGCTGCACGTGCCCTATCGCGGCCAGCCGGGTGCGATGGCCTCGCTGCTCGCCGGGGACACGGACGTCTTCTTCAACCAGACCGGGGCGGCGATGGGCCCGATCCGGCAGGGCCAGGTGCGGGCGCTCGCGGTGATGACCCCACGGCGCCTTCCCGCCCTGCCCGACGTGCCGACGGCGGCCGAGGCCTGCGGCATCGAGCCGATCGACACCAGCACCTGGTACGGCCTCCTCGCCCCGGCCGGCCTGCCGGAGCCGATCCTGCGGCGGATGAACGCCGAGGTGAACCGCATCATCTCCACGCCCGACTTCCAGGAGTGGCTGGTCCAGAACCAGGCCATCACCCCGCCCGCCGCCCCGAACAGCCCGGAGCAGTTCCGCGAGATCCTGGCCCGCGACGTGGCGCGCTGGGCGGAGGTGGTGCGCCGCTCCGGCGCCACGGTGGATTGAGCGCGATGCGCCGGCGTCTCTTCCTCGGCGTCAGCCTCGCCCTGCCCGCCGCGGCGCGCGCCGCGCTGCCGGCGGGCAGCGGCCGCCTCACCTTCCCCGAACCGGCCGGCGCGACGGACGAGCCGATGCCGCTCTGGTTCCACCGCCCCGCCTCCTGGGGGCCGGAGGGGCGCGTCGTCGTGGTCATGCACGGGCTGCGCCGCGACGCCGACCGCTACCGCGACGAGTGGCGGGACCTCGCGGAACGGCAGGGCTTCCTGCTGCTGGTGCCGGAGTTCGCACAGTCCAAGTTCCCCGGCACGCGCTACTACAATTTCGGCAACCTCGTGGACGATGAGGGTCGGCCGACCCGGCCCGAGGCCTGGACCTATCCCGCCCTCGATCGCGTCGTCCAGGCGGCGATGGCGATGGCGGGGGCGCGGCGGCAGGGCTTCGCGCTCTACGGCCACTCGGCCGGGGCGCAGTTCGTCCACCGCCATCTGCTGCTGACCGGCGCCCCGCGCGCCGAGGCGGTCGTCATCGCCAATGCCGGCTCCTACACGCTGCCGCGGCTCGACCGGCCCTTCCCCGAGGGGCTGGGCGGCACGGCGGCCGACCCGGCGGTGCTGCGCGCCGTCTTCGCCCGGCCGGTCGTGCTGCAGCTCGGCGAGGCCGACACCGACCCGAACCACCCGAGCCTGCCGCGCCAGCCCTGGGCCATCGCCCAGGGCAGCCACCGCTTCGCCCGCGGCTGGCACTTCTTCGACGCGGCGCGCCGGGCGGCGGCGGAAATGGGGGCACCCTTCGCCTGGCGGGTGGTGACGGTGCCCGGGGTCGGCCACTCGAACGGGGAGATGGCCAAGCACGCGGCGGAGATGCTGTTCGCGGGATGAGGCGGCGGCGGGCGGCACGCCCGCTCCCGCGCTCCGCCCCCCCGGCCGCGCGCCGGTCGCGCCCGCGAGGTCGAATCTTCGCCGGGTCAGGGCGGTGCCGGCCGCAATCGCCCGTTCGCGACCTCCAGGCGGCGCTCATGGAACCGCGCCACCGTCGGGCGATGCGCGATGGAGATCAGCGCCGCGCCGGGCAGCGCCTCCCGCAGCCGGGCGTAGAGGCGCTCCTCCGCCGCCGGGTCGAGGCTCGCCGTCGCCTCGTCGAGGAACAGCCAATCCGGCTTCAGCAGCAAGGCGCGCGCCAGCGCGAGGCGCTGCTGTTCGCCCCCCGACAGGCGCCGCTCCCAGGCTTCGGCCTCGTGCAGCCGGGGCACGAGATGCGGCAACTCGGCCGCGCTGAGCGCCTCGGCCACCGCCTCATCGGGGAAGCGGGCCTCATCCTCCGGGTAGCAGACGGCGCGCTTGAGCGTGCCGAGCGGGACATAGGGCCGCTGCGGCAGGAACAGCGCCCGCCCGCGCGCCGGCAGTTCGACGCGTCCCGAACCAAAGGGCCAGATGCCGGCGATGGCGCGGAACAGCGTGGACTTGCCGGAGCCCGAGGCGCCGGTGACGACCACCCGCTCGCCCGGCCCGATCTCGGCGCTCGCGCCTTCCACCAGCACGCGCCCGTCCGGAAGCGCGAGCGTCACCTCATGCAGCGCGAGCCGCTCCCGCTCGCCCTTGGCCGCGACCGGCCCGCCCGGCGCGGCGCGCGCCGCCGCAACCGCCCCCGTGAAGCTGGTCAGCCGCTCGACCGTCGCGCGCCATTCGGTCAGCCGCGCGTAGTTGTCCACGAACCAGGACAGCGCCCCCTGCACCTGGCCGAAGGCGCTCGAGGTCTGGATCAGCCCGCCGAGCGGAATGCGCCCCGCGAAATAGGCCGGTGCCGCGACCACGATGGGGAAGACGACCGCGACCTGGGTGTAGCCCGCGGTGAAGAAGGTCAGCCGCTTGGTGGCGGTCATGATCCGCCACCAGTTCTCCATCAGGGCGTGGAAGAGGGCGGTCAGGCCGCGCTTCTCGTCCGCCTCGCCGCCATGCAGGGCGACGCCTTCCACATTCTCCCGGAATCGCACCAGGGCGAAGCGGAAATCGGCCTCGACCTTCTGCTGCAGGAAGTTCAGCCGGACCAGCGGCCGCCCGATCAGGTGCGCAAGCCAGGTGCCGAGGAGCGCGTAGAGCAGCGCCACCCACACCATGTAGCCCGGGATGCTCACCCCCAGCACCTCGAGCGGTCCGGAGAGGTTCCACAGCACCGCGACGAAGGAGGCGAGCGTGACGAGCGAGTTCATCAGCCCGAGGCCGAGGGAGAGCGTGTCGTCGATGAACAGGCGCGCATCCTCGGCGATGCGCTGGTCGGGGTTGTCGGTCACCGGGTCGGTCAGCGCCATGCGGTAATAGGCGCGCCCGTCGAGCCACTGCGTGAGATAGACCTCGGTCAGCCAGCGCCGCCAGCGGATCTGCAGCGCCTGGCGCAGATAGAGCTGGTAGACCGCGATCAGGATGTAGAGAGCGGCGACGATGCTGAAGGAGGGCAGGAACCCCTCCGCCTCGGTGCGGTGCCAGGTGAAGAGCAGCGCGATGAAGGCGTTCCAGTCCTTGGCCTCGAGGGCGTTGTAGAAGGCGCGCTGCCAGTAGGTCAGAAGCACCGTCATCCCGACCAGGGAGAGATTGAGCGCGACGACCACGGCGAGCAGCCCGCGCGCGCGCCAGCGGTCCTCGCTCGACCAGTAGGGACGCGCGAGGCGCCAGGCATCGCGCAGGAAGGGGCCGATGCGGCGCATAGGGGTTTCCGTTCAGCCGCGGCGCAGCCGCGCCTCGATCCCCGCGAGCCAGGCGAGGATGCGGGCGCGGTTCGCGCCGAAATCCGACCAGCCGATCAGGCTGCGCGAATAGAGCCAGAGCCCGGTGCCGCCGCCGCTCGGCGCGGCCTCGGCCACCACGATGTCGGGGTAGTTCATCAGCCGCGTCCGCGCGACCCACTGGGCCTGGCCGCGCTCGGGGTAGTCGGCGAGGGGGAAGGTGCGCGGCATCTCCGCGGCGGTCGCGCGCACGGCGGCGAGCACGGCCTCGGGCGGGGCGGGGAAGGGCTCGCGGTGGAGATGCCCCGCCCCCGGCGCGCTCGTGGGTGTGAGGAGGCAGGTGTTGGGCGAGGAGGGCGGCACGAGTGTCGCGAAGTCCACCGGGCCGGTCGCGGGCACGCCCGCCGCGCCGCGGGAGAAGAGCAGGCCGATCATGGGCGTATCCTCAGGCGGATGACGCCGCGGATGGCGCCATCGGGGTCCACGGGCTTTCCCTTGCGCAGGATCTCGATCCTGCCCTCGCGCGCCAGCGTGATCGCCTCCCTCCGGACGCGGGCCATCAGCGGGCGCCAGGCCTCGGGCGCGAGGCGGCGGGCGGCCTCGGAGGGGCAGAGGCTCTTTTCCGCGCCGCGCTCGGCGGCGATGGCGAGGATGGCCTCGCGGATGGCCGCCTCGCTCATGGCGCGATCCAGCCGGCGCTGAGGGTGCCGTCCGCCTCCCAGCGGAAGCGCGCGCGGCGGTGCCCCTCATGGGCGAGGAGCAGCCAGTCGAGGCTGTCCACCGCCATCAGCACGACGGCGAAGTTCGCCCGCCCGGCGAGCGCATCGCGCGGCGTCGGGGCCGGGGCGGCGAGGGGGCTGCCCGGCGCGGCGGCGGCCGCGTAGCACATCCGGGACATCTCCCGGCTCGCCGCCCAGGCCGCCTCCGCCACCTCGTCATCGAGATGGAGCCGCGCCCGCCCCGCAAGGCGCAGCTGGACCTGCGCACCGGGATCGTAGGCGTGCAGCATGGCGCGCGGCTCGGCCGCGATCTCGGCCGCCTTGGCGCTGCGCCGGTCGGTGTGGATGCGAAGCGTGCGGCTCGCCGCGTCGAAGCCGCGCAGCACCACCGTGCGCAGGTTCGGCGCGCCGTCCGCGCCGCGCGTGGCAAGGGTGGGCGTGTGGAAGGGGCTGCGCCTGTCGGCCACCCCGCGCGCGAGCAGGCGGAAGGCGCTCGCCAGCGCCTCGGCCGGGGTGTCAGGCGGGGGCGGGCGGGTCATGCCGCGACCGCGGCGGCAAGCGCCGCGCCGCTGTCCCAGGCGGCCTCGGCCCGGCCGGCGAGGCACCAATCCCCGGCGAGGCCGATCCGCCGCTCCGCATCCCACAGGCAGGGCGCGTCGAGGGGCGCCTCCAGCAGCGCATAGCGCCAGCGATGCGCCGCGGCCCAGACGGGCGCGGGCAATGGCCGGGGCGCGAGCGTGCCGAGGGCCGCGAGCAGCGGTGCGATCACCTCCTCGGCGCGGGCCTCGAGATGCGCGCGGCTCCAGCCCGGTCCGGCTTGCACGACCCAGCATTCGGCGCCGCCGTCCCGCCCCGGCTTCGAGGAATCGCGGGCGGCCCAGCCGATCGCGTGGCCCTCGGGCCGCAGCGTGTCGGGCAGCGGCAGGGCCGTGTCGAAGGCGGCCATGACCGTCCAGCAGGGGGCGTAGCGGACCGGGGCCAGCGAGGCGGCAAGCCCGGGCAGCAGCGCCGCCGCCTGCGGCGCGGGCTGCGTGACGAGCACGGCGGAAAAGGGCCCGTCCTCGGCGGGCGCGCTCAAGGGCAGCGGCGCGCCGGGCTTCGCCTCGGCCGCGTCCCAGTGCTGCACGAGGAAAGCGCCGGGCGCGCCACCGATCCGGCCGACATGGCGCGAGGTGGCGATGGAAAGCCCGGCGCCGAGCGCGCGCGGCAGCGCCGACATGCCCGGCACGCCGACGCGGCGCGCCGCGTCGGGCCAGGGCGCGGCGCCCGCCTCCTCGAGCGCGGCGGCGAAGCCCGGGCCGGCGGCGCGGAGATACTGCGCGCCGTGATCGAACTGCAGCCGCCGCCCGCCATGCTCGGCGCGGCGGGTGGCGAGCCGCCCGCCCGGGGCGCGCCCCTTGTCGAAGAGGTGCACGGCAAGGCCGCGCGCGGCGAGGCTGCGCGCGGCCGAGAGCCCGGCAAGGCCGGCGCCGATGATGGCGATGGTCTCGGTCATCCCCGCCGGTATGGCGCGGCCGCGGCCCGGCGCAAGCCCCCGCCGGCCGCGAGCCGCGGTCAGAACCCTCCGCCGGCGGCGAGCCAGGCGGCCTCCTCCGCCGTGCTCTGCCGCCCCAGCGCGGCGTTGCGGTGGGGGAAGCGGCCGAAGCGCCGGATCACCTCTCGGTGCCGCCACGCATAGTCGATGGTCCCGCCCGGCTGCGCGTGCCGCGGCTCGTCGCGCAGCCCCTCGAACAGCGCGACCAAGAGGTCCTGGTCGGCCATCGCCTCGGAATGCTCGAAGGGGAGGTAGAGGAAGACCCGCTGCGTCGGCGTGAGGGCGAGGTCGAAGCGGCGCGCCAGCACCGCCTCCCGCGCCACTTCGCGGGCCAGGGGGTCGGCGGCGAAGGCCTCGGCGCTGCCGCGGTGGAGGTTGCGCGGGACCTGGTCGAGGAGGAGGAGCAGCGCGAGCGTCCCTTCGGGACTTGCGGCCCAGTCCGCGAAGGCGCCCTGCCGCGCGGCGGCGGCGGCGGCGGCGAAGCGGTCGCGGATGGCGGCATCGAAGGCCTCGTCGCGCCGGAACCAGGCCTCGCGGAAGGTGTCGGCCCCTTCGGAAAACCAGAAGGAGAGGATGTCGTCGGCGCTGCTCATGCGAGGGCCCTCTCGAGCACGCGGACGGAATGCAGCGCCTCGCGTCCGGCAAGCTCGGCGATCTGGTGGCGGCAGGAGGTGCCGTCGGCGACGATGATCGCCCCCGGCGCCGCCGCGCGCACCGCCGGCAGCAGCGCGAGTTCGGCCATGGCCTTGGAGACGGCGAGCGTCTCCGCCTGATAGCCGAAGGCGCCGGCCATGCCGCAGCAGGAGGAGGCGATGGGGCTCACCTTCAGCCCGGGGATGCGCTTGAGCAGCGCGACGGCGGCGGGGAAGGCGCCGAAGGCCTTCTGGTGGCAATGGCCGTGGATATGCGCCTCGGCCTCGAGCGGGCGCAGCGGCAGCCGCGCCCCCTCCGCCTCCAGGAACTCCGAGAGGAGGAAGGCGCGCGCGGCGAGCGCGCGCGAGGCCTCCCCGGGCAGGAGGGCGAGGAACTCGTCGCGCAGCGTGGTGAGCGAGGAGGGCTCGATGCCGATGACCGGGCTCCTCCAGGCGGAGAGGGCCTCGAGCGTCCGCCGCGCCTCGGCGCGGGCCTGATCCACGAGCCCCGCGGCGAGCAGCGTGCGCCCCTCATCCAGCGGCCGCATCCCGCGCGGCGGCCGCGCCACCGCCGGGTCGTAGCCCGCCGCGCGCAGCACGCGCACCGCCGCGCGCAGGTTCTCCGGCTCGAAATGGCGGTTGAAGGCGTCGGGCAGCAGGATCACTTCGCCCTCCCGCCCGTCCGGCGCGCGCAGTTCCGCGTCATGGAAGGCGTTCCAGGCGAAACGGGGCAGCGGGCGGGCCGCGGCGAGGCCGAGCAGCCGCTCGGACAGAGCGGCGAGGCCGGGGATGGTGTCGCGCGCATTGGCGAGCGGGGGCAGCAGCGAGGCCCAGCGCGCCCAGCGCGGCAGCGTCGCGATGATGCGCTCCCGCCAGCCGATGCCCTGCGCCTTCGCCCGCGCGGCCAGCACCTCGATCTTCATCCGCGCCATGTCCACGCCCGTCGGGCATTCGCGCTTGCACCCCTTGCAGGAGACGCAGAGCGCCATCGCCGCCGCGACCTCGTCCGAGGCGATCCCGCCCGGCAACTGCCCGGTCAGCGCAAGCCGCAGCGTGTTGGCGCGCCCGCGCGTCAGGTGCTGCTCGTCCCGCGTCGCGCGGAAGGAGGGGCACATGACGCCGGCATCGAACTTCCGGCAGGTGCCGTTGTTGTTGCACATCTCGACCGCGCCGAGCAGGCCGCCGAGGGGTCCGGGATGCTCCGACCAGTCGAGGACGGGCGCGACCGCGGGATCGGCCGCGTAACCCGGCGGGTAGCGGAACAGCGTCCGCTCATCCATGCGCGGCGCGCGGACGATGCGGCCGGGGTTCATGAGGCCCGCGGGGTCGAAGGCGTCCTTCACCTCCTCGAAGGCGCGGGCGATGCGGGGGCCGAACATCGGCTCGTGGAACTCGGAACGGACGATGCCGTCGCCATGCTCGCCCGAATGGCTGCCCTTGTATGCGCGCACCAGGGCGAAGCACTCCTCGGCGATCGCGCGCATCTTCCGCACATCGGCCTCGTCCTTCATGTTCAGCACGGGCCGGACATGCAGGCAGCCGACCGAGGCATGCGCATACCAGGTGCCCTTGGTGCCGTGCCTCGTGAACACGTCGTTCAGCCGTTCCGTGTAGTCGGCGAGGTCCTCGAGCGCGACCGCGCAGTCCTCGATGAAGGAGACCGGCTTCCCGTCCCCCTTCATGGACATCATGATGTTGAGCCCGGCCTCCCGCACCTCCGCGATCGCCGCCTGGAAGCCCGCATCGGTGGCCCGCACCACGGCATCCGGATAGCCGAGATCGGCCATCATCTCCTGGAGCCGTTCGAGCGCGGCGGCGAGCGGCGCATCCTCATGGCCGTGGAACTCGACGATCAGCAGGCTGTCGGGCTCGCCGCGCAGCATGCGATCGATGGTCGCGCGGTAGATCGGGATGGACCGGCCGAGATCGATCATCGTCCGGTCCACGAGCTCGACCGCCTCCGGGTCCAGCGTGACGAGGTGCCGGGCGGCCGCCATGGCGGCGCGGAAGGTCGGGAACTGGCAGATGCCGAGCACCTTGCGCGGCTTGATCGGCCACAGCCTGAGATCGAGGGCGGCGGAGAAGGCGAGCGTGCCCTCGGAGCCGACGAGCAGCCGGGCGAGGTTGCCGCGCCCCGCCGCCCGCGCGGCGGGGGTGAGGCTGTCGATGTTGTAGCCGCCGACGCGGCGGAGCAGCCTCGGGAAGCGGGCGGCGATCTCCTCCGCCTCCCGCGCGCCGAGCGCCCGCAGGCGCCGGATCAGCCCGGCGACCGGCGCCGGGACATCGGCGCCGGGATCGTCCGGGAGATCCGTGAAGGTGAAGCGGGAGCCGTCGGCGAGCAGCGCGTCGATGGCGGTGACGTTGTCGGCCATCAGCCCGTAGCGGATGGACTTCGCGCCGCAGGAGTTGTTCCCCGCCATGCCGCCGATGGTGCAGCGCTGCCAGGTGGAGGGGTCGACGGGAAAGAACAGGCCATGCGGCCGGAGCGCCTCGTTGAGCGCGCCGAGGGTGATGCCCGGCTCGACCCGCGCCCGCCGCGCCGCGGGGTCCACCTCGATCAGGCCGCGCAGGTATTTCGTGCAGTCGAGCACGAGGGCGCGGTTGACCGTCTGCCCGCACTGGGAGGTGCCGCCGCCGCGCGGCAGGATCGGGATTCCCTCCTCCCGGCAGAGCGCCATCGCCGCCTCGACATCCTCGACGCTGCGCGGCACCAGCACGCCATGGGGCTCGATCTGGTAGATCGAGGCATCGGTCGCGTAGCGCCCCCGGTCGGCGGCGGAGAACAGCACCTCGCCCCGCGTCTCGCGCCGGAGGCGGGCGGCGAGGCGGCTGTCCCCGAGGGTCGGGCGGGTCTTGGCGATGTGGGTCATGCGGCGGTGTCCCGGCTCTCCTGGCGCGCGGAGGGTAGGCCGCGCGCCCCGGCGGGACGAATGGATACTCCTGATGGAATGCACAAGCCGAACTCATTGGCGCGCCGCCCGGCTTCGCGGCATGAAGCGGGCGTCATCCGAGGGATCCCGCCATGGCCTATTTCCAGTCCAGGCCCGTCGCCGGCCGCCATTTCCTGCAGATTCCCGGCCCCACCAACGTGCCGGACCGGGTGCTGCGGGCCATCGACAACCCGACCATGGACCATCGCGGCCCGGATTTCGGGAAGATGGCCAAGGCGCTGCTCGAGAAGCTGCGCCACGTGTTCAAGACCGAGGGGCCGGTCGTGATCTATCCGGCCTCCGGCACCGGGGCGTGGGAGGCGGCGCTCGTCAACACCCTCTCGCCCGGCGACCGGGTGCTGATGTGCGAGACGGGCTGGTTCGCGCATCTCTGGCATGAGATGGCCGGCCGGCTCGGCATCGTGGCGGACTTCATCAGGACCGACTGGCGGCGCGGCGCGGATGTCGCGGCGATCGAGCAGCGGCTGAGGGAGGACAAGGCCCACGCCATCAAGGCCGTCTGCGTCGTGCACAACGAGACGAGCACGGGCTGCACCTCCCGCATCGACGAGGTGCGGCGCGCGATGGACGCCGCCGGCCATCCGGCGCTGCTGCTCGTGGATACCATCTCCTCGCTCGCCTCCATCGACTACCGGCATGACGAGTGGGGGGTGGACGTGACGGTGGCCGGCTCCCAGAAGGGGCTGATGCTGCCCCCGGGCCTCTCCTTCAACGCCATCAGCGCCAAGGCGCTCAAGGCTTCCGAGACGGCGCGGCTGCCCCGTTCCTTCTGGGACTGGAAGCCGATGCTCGCGGCCAACGCGACCGGCTATTTCCCCTACACGCCGGCCACCAACCTGCTCTATGGGCTGAACGAGGCGGTGGACATGCTGCTCGAGGAGGGGCTCGACAACGTCTTCGCCCGCCACGACCGCCACGCGGAAGCCACGCGGCGCGCCGTGCGCCACTGGGGCTTCGAGATCCAGTGCGCCGAGCCGCGGCACTATTCCGCCTCCCTCACGGCGGTGCGGCTGCCCGAGGGCCACAGCGCGAACGCGCTCCGCGCGACCATCCTCGAGCGGTTCAACATGTCGCTCGGCAATGGCCTCGGCCAGTTGAACGACCGCGTGTTCCGCATCGGCCATCTCGGGGATTTCGGCGACCTCCAGCTCATCGGCACGCTGGGCGGGGTGGAGATGGGGCTGCGGGCTGCGGGCGTGCCGCACCGGCCGGGCGGTGTGCAGGCGGCGATGGACTACCTCGCGGGCAACGCCTGAGGCGGCCGGGGGCGGGGCCGCTCGCCCCCGCCGGCATTGCCGCCCGTCCCGCCGCGGCGCCTTCAGCCCGCCAGCGCGGCGGGGTCCCAGCGGTCGCAGAAGGCCGCGATGTCCTCGGACTGGAAGTCGGCGAGGCGGTCCATGATCGTCTCGAAGGGCCAGTCCCACCAGGCGATGCGCATGAGGCGCGCGGCGATTTCGGGCGGGAAGCGCGCGCGGATGGGCTTCGCCGGCACGCCGCCCACAATCATGTAGGGCGCGACGTCCTTCGCGACCACCGCGCCGGCGGCGAGCACGGCGCCGTCGCCCACCGTGACGCCGGCGAGCACCGTGACACCGTGGCCGATCCAGACATCGTTGCCGATGCGGGTCCGCGCCGCGCGGCGGGCGGCGAAGAAGGTCGCGTCGCGGACCTTCGTCGCATCGTAGTATTCGGGCACATAGGTGAAGCGGTGCTGGGAGGGCCGGCCCATCGGGTGGTCCGGCGGGCCGATGCGCACGCGGGCGGCGATGGCGCAGAATTTGCCGATGGTCGCATCGGCCACCTCGCAGTCATGGCCGAGATAGGAGGCATCCCCGATCGTCGCATACTCGATGCGGCAGCCTTCGAGGATCTCGCAGCGCGCGCCGATCACCGCCTCGCGCAGGCGGGCGGTCGGGTGGATGACGGTGTCGGCGATCTTGGGGCGGGACGGGGGCTGGTCCATGCGATGGCGCCTCAGAGCAGGGACGGTATCCCGGGCGGGGGCAAGGTGATCTCGGCCGTCAGGAATTCCTGCAGCTGCTTGCCGAAGCCGCTGTCGCATTCCCATGGCGCGCCGGGCGGGGCGCCCATTGCGGGCAGGATCACCCCGGCAGCTGGCGGGAAGCGGGCCTCGTCCAGGAAACCCAGGGTGAAGCCGAGGCTCTGCAGCATCCGCGGTTCTGGCAGCGGCGGCGGCGGCGGGCCATAGAAGCCGAAATAGGTCACGGGCAGGGGCAGGGCGCAGGCGTTCTCCCACCGCTGTCCCGGCGCGAGCCGCGCGAAATAGGGCACCGGCTCGGACTCGACCTTGCGCCCCTCGGGCGGCGCGGGCACCCATTTGCCGATCACCACACGCTCCCTCGCCCCGCGCGCGGCGAAGAGCAGGGCCGGGTCCCGCTCGCGTTGGCCCGTTCTGTCGGTGGCGAACAGGACCGCAGCGACGAAGATTGCACTCGCCCGCGTGTTCACCACTGCGACGTCGAGGGAGAGCGCCTCCCGTGTCAGGCTGCGGATGGTGACCGAGAGGCTCGCCATGCGTCCCTCCTCTCCTCAGTAGCGCGGGCGCTGGTGCTCGCGGCCGAACTTGCTGATCCCGAGCTCATCGAAATCCTTGCGCAGCTTGTTCTCGGTGTAGGGATCGTTCGCATAGGGTCCGAGCCCGACCGCCTGCTGCTCATAGCCCGGCGCGGTATAGGTTTTGCCGTCCGCGCCGGTGTAGGTGCTGCTCGCCTTCACGTTGGTCCCGTGCACGTCGTGGTTCGCGTGGATCAGCTCGTGCCCGAGCCCGATTGCCGGGTCGCGCGTCTGGTCCGGCCGCCCGTTCAGCTTGTCCCTGTCGGGGTTGAAGAACACCTCGGCCGGCGTGCCCGGACCGGGCGCGCCCGTGACCGGGTCGGCGTAGCCTGCCCCGTTCTCGGAATTGGTGCCATCCAGGCTCGGCTTGATCGTCGTCGTATGCGGCGCCGAATCGAGGCTCTGCAGCAGCCCGAGCCCGGTCGGCGTCTGGGCGAGCTTGGCCAGCGCCATCATGGTCTGGAGCTGGAACTCCGGCGGGCCCTCGATCTTGATGTTGGACTTGCCGGCCAGGATCTTGGCCAGCAGTGCCGCCCCCGGGCCGCCCCCGCCACCACCACCCGCCCCTCCGGCATCGCCGACCAGCACGGTGAAGCAGCCGAGGACGATCACCCCGCCATGGACGCAGGGATCGACGAGGATCCTCGCCTGCGGAAGCTTCTGCGTGAACACGGTCGCCGATCCCTTGGCGATCATGTCCGGCGGGCCGACGCAGACGCACATGTCGGTCACCCGCGCCGCGGGCAGCTTGCCGATCAGCACCGTCGGCGCGCAGGGGCCGGCCACCGGCCCGCCCACATGCGGCACCACCACCGTGACCATGGGGCAGATGTGCAGGTCGGTCAGCCGGGCGGCCGGAAAGCCCATGGGCGCGCTCCCCCCCCTCCTCGGCCACTCTTCCCGCCGCGCGGGCTTTGCGCAAGCGCGGCCGTTGTCACCCCGGCGCGGTCCGGGGCACCCTGGTGCGAGGAGAGGGAGACGCCCCATGCCCGCACCCATCCAGGTCTGGACCTGGCCGACGCCGAATGGCCACAAGGTCCACATCCTGCTCGAGGAACTGATAGAGGCCGGCACGCCCATCCCCTACGAAGTGGTTCCGGTCGCGATCGGGCGGGGGGAGCAGTTCCGGCCCGAGTTCCTGGCCATCACGCCGAACCACCGTATCCCCGCCATCGTGGACCCCGAGGGCCCGGGCGGGGAGCGCTTCAGCCTCTTCGAGAGCGGGGCGATCCTGATCTACCTCGCCGAGAAGGCTGGCAGCGCGCTGATCCCGCGCGATCCCGCCGCCCGCTACCGCTGCCTGCAATGGCTGATGTTCCAGATGGGCGGCATCGGCCCGATGTTCGGCCAGTACAACCACTTCGCCACCTACGCGGCGGAGAGGATTCCTTACGCGATCGAACGCTACGCCAACGAGGTCGCCCGCCTGCACCGCGTGCTCGACAAGCGCCTCGCCGAAAGCCCCTACCTCGCGGGGGAGGCGTATTCGATCGCCGACATCGCGACCTTTCCCTGGGTGCGCAACCCGGAACGCCGCAACGTTGATCTCGGTCAATATCCGCATGTGCGGCGCTGGCACGATGCCATCGCCGCGCGCCCCGCGGTGCAGCGGGGTGTCGCGGTGCTCGCCGAACACCAGCGCCGCGGACCGATCACCGACGCCGAACGCGACATCATGTTCGGCAAGACCCAGTTCACGGCGCGCTGAGCGTCGCGGGCCAACCACCGCCAGGAACCGCATGGCCGAGATAGACCACATCGTCATCGGCGCCCGCACGCTCGAGGACGGCGCCCGCTACATCGAGGAGCTTCTCGGCGTGAAGCCCTCCAAGGGCGGGGCGCATCCGGGCTTCGGCACGCACAACATGCTGCTCGGCATGGGTCCGAGCTGCTACATCGAGATCATCGCCCCCGACCCCGCCCAGCCCGACCCGCCCCACCCGCGTCCCTTCGACCTCGACGACGCCGCGGTGCGCACCATGCTGGAGGCCGAGCCGCGGCTGATCGCCTATGTCGCCTCGACCCCCGCCCTCGAGGCGGTGGTGGCGCGTCTCGGCCCCTCCCATGCCGGGGAGATCCGGACCATGTCACGCGGCAACCTCTCCTGGCGGATCGCCTTTCCGCCGCAGCGGCAGGACATGGACAACCTGATCCCGCCCCTGATCCAGTGGGATGGCGAAAGCGCGGCGAAGCACATCAAGGATTCGGGCTGGCGCCTCACCTCCTTCGAGGCGGAGCACCCCGACCCGCAGGCGGTGATCCAGGCCCTGACCGCGCGCGGCCTCGCCGATGCGGTGAAGGTGCGCCAGAGCCCGCACCCGCGCATGATCGCGCATCTGCGCCACCGCGACGGGCGCGAGGTGACGCTGACGAGCGGCTGAGCCGGGCGCGGCGGCGGCGCGGCCGCACTCTGGCGGTCCGTCGCCGAAGGCCTTAGGAGGGGGCGATCGGGGTTTCGGACCGCGCGCGGCACCGCCATCGCGGTGCGGAAAGGGGATGGATGGGGCGTTCAGCCGGCAGGTCGGTAGCGCCAGACGCTGGCGGGGGGGAAGTTCAGCGGGGTCCAGGCTTCCCGCCGGGCCGTGAGGCCGAGCGCCTTGCACGGCAGCGGCGACGTCACGCAGTAGGTGTAGAGCAGGAAGCCGCGACCCGGTGCGACCGCCTCCACCGCCGCGACGAAGGCGCGCTGCCGCTCGAGCGGCAGCAGCACGAGCGGGATGCCGCAGATCACGGTGCCGACGCGCCCGTGCAGGGGGGCGGGCAGCGTCTCGGCCAGCGCGAAGGCGTCGCCCTCCAGCACCGTCACGCCCGGCAGTTCGCGCGCGAGGTGCCGGGCCATCTCGGGCACGATCTCGACGACCACGAGCCGTTCCGGCGGCACGCCGCCAGCGAGCAGCGCGCGGGTGACCGCGCCGGTCCCGGCGCCGAGTTCGACCACCACCTCCTCCGCTCCGCGCTCGACGAGGGCGGCGATGCGCCGGCCGAGCGCGGGGGAGGAGGGCACGATCGAGCCCATCTGCAGGGGATTGGCGAGCCAGCGGCGGAAGAACAGGCCGGCGCCAGCCGCGACGGCGCGCTGCGGAGGATTCCCGGCGGTGATGCCCGACATGCGGTGCTCCGTGACAGAACAATGACGATTCAAGGGCTTGCAACCCGGGGCGTGATAGGTCGCAGGCCTGTGGCGCGCCAGTTACGGTTGGATGGCAGCGGCAGGGGGGCGCGGGCGTGACGGCGCGCGTGCTCGTGGTGGACGACGTCCCCGCCAATCTCCGCCTGCTGGAGGCGAAGCTGCGCGCCGAATATTTCGAGGTCGCGCTCGCCGCCTCGGGCCCCGAGGCGCTGGCGCTCACCTCCGCCTGGGCGCCCGATGTCGTGCTGCTCGACGTGATGATGCCCGGCATGGACGGCTATGAGGTCTGCCGCCGGCTCAAGGCGCAGGAGGCGACCGCCCATATCCCGGTGGTCATGGTCACCGCCCTGACCGACCAGGCCGAGCGCGTGCGCGGGCTCGAGGCGGGCGCGGACGATTTCATCTCGAAGCCCGTGGACACCGCGCTCCTCTTCGCGCGGCTGCGCGCCCTTTTGCGGGTCAAGCAGGTGCTCGACGCCTGTCGGCTGCGCGCCGAGACGGCGCGCGAACTCGGCTTCGAAGCGCCCGGCCCGCCCGGGGAGGCGTTCGTCGGCGCGCGCCTGCTGCTCGCGGGCGGGGACGCTGAGGAGGCGGCGGCGGTGGCCGGCGCCCTCGCCGCCGACGGCATCGCGCTCGACCACGCCCCGGACGAGGCGACCGCCTGGGAGCGGCTGCAGGATGGGTTGCACGACCTCGCCCTCGTGACTCTGCCGCTCGCCGGCGGTGACGGGCTGCGCTTCGCCTCCCGCCTGCGCGCGCACACCGAGAGCCGGGATCTGCCGCTGGTGCTGCTCGCCGCCGAGGACCAGCGCATGGCGGTGCTGCGGGCGTTCGACCTCGGCGCCTCGGACCATGTGATGCGGCCGGTGGACCCACCCGAGTTGCGCGCGCGCGTGCGCAACCAGCTCCGCCGCCGGCGCTATCAGGAGCTCCTGCGCGACAACCTCGACCGTTCGCTCGAGATGGCGGTGACCGACGCCCTGACCGGGCTGCGCAACCGGCGCTATGTCCGCCGCCACCTCGAGTCGCTGCTGCGCAGCGGCGCGACGGCGGCGGTGCTGGTGATCGACGTCGACCGCTTCAAGCCGCTGAACGACAGCCACGGCCACGCCGCCGGCGACGCCGCGCTGAAGGAGGTGGCGGCGCGGCTGCGCCAGCATCTGCGCGCCGTGGACGTGGTGGCGCGCTACGGCGGGGAGGAGTTCCTCGTCGTCTTGGCCGGCGCGGGGGAGGAGGCGGCGGCGGCGGTGGCCGAGCGTTTGCGCGCGGCGGTGGCCGAGACGCCGGTCATGGTCGGATCGCTGGCGCTGCCCGTCACCGTCAGCATCGGTGTCGCCGTGGCGCGTGGGCAGGCGGCGCCGGATGCGCTGATCGCCGCCGGCGACGCCGCGCTCTATCGCGCCAAGGAAGGCGGCCGGAACCGGGTCGAGGCGGCGCGGGCCGAGGACTGGGGCGCGCCGACCCGATAGCCCGCAAGCACCCCGCCCGCCGCTCGGCCGGGGGGCGCAGGCCGCGCGGGCAGGGGGGGTGCGGCCGGGCGCTGCGGGCGGCGGGGCGCCGCCCGGGCCCTACTTGATCTTGGCTTCGCGGAAGATGACGTGCTTGCGCGCCACGGGGTCGTACTTCTTCTTCTCCAACTTCCCGGTCATCGTCCGGGTGTTCTTCTTCGTGACGTAGAAGTAGCCCGTGTCGGCGCTGCTCACGAGGCGGATCAGGATGGTATTGGACTTGGCCATGACATGACTCCATGGCCCGCGGGCGAGCCGGCCCCGGGCGCGAGAGCCGGCACCCTACCGTCCGCCGCGTCGGCGTCAAGCGAAAGCGTGGCGGGCAGGCCCCGCACATCCCAAGGCGCCGCCCTTGCGCCGCCGGCCTCAGCGGGCGATCGCCGCGGCCAGCGCCACCTCGTCGCGTGCGAGGGCGCGCACGGCCGCGAGGTCGGACTCCGCCACCTCCCCTGGCGGGCAGAGCGCGCGCAGCCTCTCCGCCTCCTCGGCCGGGACGGGGTGGCGCAGCGCCCGCTGCCGGCTCTGCGCCGGCCCCATCGGCCGCGCCCCGGCCCGCAGCGCGGCGAGGGCGCGCGCCGTCGCCTCGGCCCCGCCGGCCATGCAGAGGCCCGGCAGCACGCCCACTCCCTGCAGCGGCCAGCCCGCGGGCATCACCAGCCGCGACCAGGACATCAGCAGTTCGCCGCCATCGGGCAGCGGCACCACGAGCTGCACGAGGCCCTTGCCCGTCGTCGCCGTGCCGGCGATCGCCGCCCGCCCCCGGTCCCCCAGCGCGGCCGCCACGATCTCGGCCGAGGAGGCGGTTCTTCCGTCCACCACCACCACGACCGGCCGGCCTTCCGCGAGGTCACCTCCGGCGGTGAGGTAGACGCGGCTCGCCTCGGGGTGCCGGCCCAGGGTGCGGAAGGCCTCCCCGGGGCCGAGGAAGATGTCCGCCACCGCCGCCGCCTGGCCGAGCAGCCCGCCGCGGTTGCCCCTGAGGTCGAGCAGGATCGCCGCCGGCGACCACTGGCTGAGGGCGCCGAGCAGCGCCGCCGCCGCCTCGCGCGCGGTGTGCCCCGAGAAGGCGGGGATGCGCAGGACCAGCACATCCTCCACCCGCTCGGCCGTGACCGGCTGGCCGGGGGGCAGGGCGCGGTGCAGCACGACGTTCTCCCGCCGTCCGCCCCGCTGCACCAGCAGCACGACCCGGCTGCCCTCGGGGCCCTCGAGCAGGCCGACGGCGGCGGCGGCGTCGCGCGGGCGGAGCGGGATGCCATCGATGGCCAGCACGCGGTCGCCGACGCGCAGGCCGGCCGCCGCGGCCGGGCCCTCGGGGCTGATCGCGGCGATCACCGTGCCCGCCCCGCGTCCCGGCGCGAGGCGGAGGCCGAGACCCGCCTCCCCGGTGCGGCGTTCGCGGGCGGCCTGCGCCTCCTCGGGGCTGACATAGCGGCTGAACGGATCGAGATGGGCGAAGACGGCCTCGAAGGTCGCACGCACCAGCCGCGGCGCGCCGGCCCCCCGGACGGCGGCGGAGGCGCCCCAGGCGGCCTGCTGGAACAGCGTCAGCCGATCCGCCGCGACGCCGCCCGCGGCCGGGCCCTCCGCCGCCGCGGGGGGCGGCAGCGGGCGCGCGAGCAGGACGCGATCGCCGAGCCGCAGCGCGACCTCCCGCCCGGACCGCATGACGGCGAGTTCGGGGTCCAGCGTCGTCATGCCCACGAGGCCCCAGAGCAGGAGGTCGGCCGGCGTGGCGGCCTCGAGATGGCGTTCGAGGATGCTCGCGAAGCCGGCGCCGAGGACGAGGCGCATCTCCTCGCGCGGGTAGGCGCCGGTGCGGGCGGCCTCCTGCGCCGGGGCGGGGCCGGCGAGGAGCAGGCCGAGGAGCAGCGCGAGGGCGGCGATCAGCCCGGGCGGCCGCGCCGCCGCCCCTTCGGCGCCGGTCCCGCGCGCCCGCGCCCGGGCAGCCCCTGGAGGATGTGGAAGACCATGCCGCCGGTGCGCGGCGTCGCCTCGGCGAGCCGCGCCTCCACCGCCTGGCCCAGGGCGAAGGTCAGTCGTGTTCTGCGACCGGCCAGCGTCTGCGTGGCCTCGTCGAGGTCCCATCTGTCGTCCGGCAAGGATCCGAGCGGGACGATTCCGCTCGCCCCGTTCTCCTCCAGGGTGACGAAGAGGCCGAAGCGAGTCACCCCGGAAATGCGCGCCGCGAACGACTCTCCGATGCGCTGCGCCATGAAGGCCGCGAGGTAGCGGTCCACCGCGTCGCGCTCGGCCGCCGCCGCGCGGCGCTCGGTGTTGGTGATGTGCTCGGCGGTGTCGGGCAGGCGCGCGGCTTCCGTCTCGTGCAGCCCGTCCCGGCCGAGCCCGAGGCCGCGGATGAGCGCGCGGTGCACGATGAGGTCGGCATAGCGCCGGATGGGGGAGGTGAAGTGCGCGTAGCGCGGCAGGGCGAGGCCGAAATGGCCGATATTGTCGGGCGCGTAGGCGGCCTGCGACTGGCCGCGCAGCACCGCCTCATGCACCAGCCGCTCATGCGGGCTGCCGCGCACCGCCTCGAGCACACGGGCGAAGTCGCGCGGGTGCAGCCGGTCGGAGGGCGGCAGCGAGATCCCGAAGGTGGTGAGGAACTGGCGCAGGCCCTCCATCTTCTGGTCCGAGGGGCGGTCATGCACCCGGTACATGCAGGGCTGGCGCAGGCGCTCGAGCTCCTCGGCCGCGCAGACATTGGCGGCGACCATGAACTCCTCGATCAGCCGGTGCGAATCGAGCCGCGGCCGGGGGAAGACGCCGGTGACGCGCCCATGCGCGTCGAGCTCGACCTTGCGCTCCGGCACGTCGAGGTCGAGCGTGCCGCGCCGCTCCCGCGCGCCGAGCAGGGCGCGGAAGGCGCCGTAGAGCCGCCCGACATGTCCCGCGGGCAGGGCGCCGTGATCCGCCCCGGCATCGGCGAGCGCCTGCACCTCCTCATAGGTCAGCCGCGCGGCCGAGCGCATGATGCCGCGCCCGAAGGCGTGCGCGCGCTTGCGCCCCTCGCGGTCGAAGCGCATGTCGACGAACAGGCAGCCGCGGTCCTCCTTCGGGCGCAGGCTGCACCAGCCGTTGGAGAGCGCCTCGGGCAGCATGGGCACGACGCGGTCGGGGAAGTAGACCGAGTTGCCGCGCGCCCAGGCCTCGCGGTCGAGGTGGCTGCCGGGCGTGACGTAGTGGGCCACGTCGGCGATGGCGACCAGGATGCGCCAGCCCTCCCCGTCGGGTTCGGCGAAGACGGCGTCATCGAAGTCGCGCGCATCCGCGCCGTCGATCGTCACCAGCGGAATGGCGCGCAGATCGGTCCGCCCGCGCGGCGTCACGCCGCGCGCGTGCTCGGCCTCGCGCAGCGCCTCGGCGGGGAAGATGTCGGGGATGCCATGGGCATGGATGCAGATCAGCGAGACCGAGCGCGGCTCCCCCATGACGCCGAGGCGCTCGGTGATGCGGGCGGGCTTCGGGCCGAGAGGGCGGGTCGAGGGCAGCGGCTCGGCCAGCACGATCTCCCCCGGCCTCGCGCCGCCCTCGGCGCCCGGGGGAACCTGCCAGATGCCCTTCTGCCGCCGGTCGGTCGGGATGATCCGCCCCTCCTCGAAGACGCCGAGGATGCGCGCCGGCGGCGCCCCGCCGATGCGCTTGAAGGTGCGTCCCTCATATCTGTCGGGCCCGATCGGCTTGAGGCGCGCGAGCACGCGCTCGCCCGGAGCGAGCGCCGCCTGCCCGCGCGGTTCGGGGCGCATGTGGATGAGCGGGGGGCGGCCCTCGCCCTGCCACTGCAGCGGACGCGCGATCGGATCGCCATCGGGGTCCGTGCCCGTGATCTCGACCGGCGCGATCTCGGGCAGGCGGGAGGGGGCGATGAGGCCGCGCTTGCCGGCCGGCACGCCGGCGCCCTCGGCGGCGAGTTCCCGGAGGAGTGCGCGCAGCGCGGGGCGCTGCTCCGCGCTCAGGCCGAAATGCCGCGCGATCGCCGACTTCGTCACGCGGCCCGGGGCTTCGGCGAGGAAGGCGCGGAGCGCCGCCTTTCCCGGCAGGGGGGGCGGATCGGCGGGGCGGGCGGCGGCGCGGCGCCGTGCGCTCGCCTGCGGCCCGGCGGCGGCGCTGGCTGGGCGGGGCGGGCGGCGCCCCGGCGCCGTATGGCCCTTGGCCGGCGGTCCGCGGCGGGCCATCAGCCCGGCGTCTTGCGCCCGCGGGCGGCGGGCTTGGCGCGGGCGGCGGGCTTTCCGGCCGCCTTGGCCGGGGCCTTGGCGGCGGTCCGGGACGCGGCCTTGGCCTTCGGGGTCGCCGCCGGCTTCGTGGCGGTCTTCCGGGCCGGGGCCTTGCGGGGGGCGGGGGCCTCGGCCTTGGCGGCGCGCCGCGGCGCGGCGGCGCCGCGCGGCTTCAGCGCCTTGCCCTTCTCCTCGAGCAGCGCCACCGCGTCTTCGAGCGTGATCTCCTCCATCGCCACGTCGCGCGGCAGGTTGGCCACCGTCTTGCCGTGCTGGACATAGGGGCCGAAGCGGCCCTTGCGGACCACCACCGGCTCCCTGTCCCTGGGATGGGGGCCGAGATCGCGCAGCCGGGCGCGGGCCTCGGCGAGCAGCGCGAGGGCCCGGTTCATGCCCAGGGTGAGCACGTCGTCATCCTTGTCGAGCGAGCGGAAGACCGATCCGCAGCGGACATAGGGGCCGAAGCGGCCGAGGCCGGCGGTGATCTCCTCTCCCGTCTCCGGATCGCGGCCGATCACGCGAGGCAGGGAGAGCAGGCCGAGCGCCTGATCCAGCGTCAGAGCCTCGGGCGATATCGCGGCGGGAAGGCTGGTTCTCTTCGGCTTGGTCGGCTTGCCCTTCGCGTCCACCCCGGCTTCGCCGAGCTGGATGTAGAAGCCATAGGGGCCGCGGCGGAGCGAGACCTTCTGCCCCGTCGCCGGATCCTCGCCGAGGTCGCGGTCGCCGCCCGCGCCGGCCCCTTCCCCCTCGCCCGGGCTCACGCCGAAGGGGCGGGTGTAGCGGCATTCGGGGTAGTTGGAGCAGCCGATGAAGGCCCCGGTCCGGCCGAGGCGCAGGCCGAGCCGCCCGCTCCCGCAGGCGGGGCAGGCGCGCGGGTCGGACCCGTCGGGACGTTCGGGGAAGAGGTGGGGGCCGAGATCCTCGTCGAGCGCGTCGATCACGTCGCGCACCTTGAGGTCCTTCGTCGCCTCGACGGCGCGGGAGAACTCCGCCCAGAACTCCCGCATCACCGCCCGCCAGTCGATCCGCCCGGCCGAGATCTCGTCGAGCTTCTCCTCCATCGCGGAGGTGAAGCCGGTATCCACGTACTTCTCGAAGAAGCGCACCAGGAAGGTGGTGACCATGCGCCCGAGGTCCTGCGCCACGAAGCGCCGCTTCTCGAGCGTGACGTATTTCAGGTCCTGCAGCCGCTGCAGGATAGAGGCATAGGTGGAAGGCCGCCCGATCCCGAGCTCCTCCAGCCGCTTGACCAGCGAGGCCTCGGAATAGCGCGGCGGCGGCTGGGTGAAGTGCTGGCTGGCCGCGACCTCGCCTCGGCGGAGGGGGTCGCGCTCGGCCATGGGCGGCAGGAGGCGGCTCTCCTCCTCCTCGGTGGGCTCGGCCGGCTTGATGCCGGCGCGGGCATCGGCGGCGCGGTCGTCCTCATCCTCCCGGTACAACTTCAGGAAGCCGTCGAAGGCCACGACGGAACCTGTTGCACGGAAACGAATTTTCCCGTCCGCGCTCGCGATATCCACCGCCGTTTGGTCGAGCTCGGCCGAGGACATCTGGGAGGCGACCGCGCGTTTCCAGATCAGCTCGTAGAGCCGCGCCTGCGCCCCATCCAGCTCCCGCGCCATGACCTCGGGCGTGCGGCTCACATCGGTCGGGCGGATCGCCTCATGCGCCTCCTGAGCGTTCTTGGCCTTGGACTGGTACTCGCGCGGGGCGGGGGGAAGGTAGTCGGCGCCGAAGGCCTCCTTCACATGCTCGCGGATGGCGAGGACCGCCTCCCGCGCCATGGAGACGCCGTCGGTGCGCATGTAGGTGATGTACCCGGCCTCATAGAGCGCCTGGGCGGTGCGCATCGCCTGCTGCGCGCCCATGCCGAGCTTGCGGGAGGCCTCCATCTGCAGGGTGGAGGTCATGAAGGGCGGCGGCGGGTTGCGCCGGACGCGCTTCCGCTCGACCGAGGCGACGGCGTAGGTCGCGGCCTCCGCCGCCGCCTTGGCGCGCATCGCCGCGGCCTCGTCCGGCAGGTCGAACTGCTCGAGCTTCCGCCCGTCGAGATGCGTCAGCCGCGCCGTGAAGGGCGCGCCGGCCGGGGTCTGGAACTTCGCCTCGATGGTCCAGTACTCGCGCGGGCGGAAGGCCTCGATCTCGGCCTCGCGCTCGCAGATCAGGCGCAGCGCGACCGACTGCACCCGGCCCGCCGAGCGCGAGCCGGGCAGTTTGCGCCAGAGCAGCGGCGAGAGCGTGTAGCCCACGAGGTAGTCGAGGGCGCGGCGGGCGAGATAGGCCTCGATCAGCGGCTGGTCGAGGTCGCGCGGGTGCTCGACCGCGTGCTGCACGGCCCGCTTGGTGATCTCGTTGAAGGTGATGCGCCGCACGTCCTTGCCGCGCAGCGCCCCCCGCTCGGCCAGCATGTCCTTGACATGCCAGGAGATCGCCTCGCCCTCGCGGTCGGGGTCGGTGGCGAGATAGAGGCGCTTGGCCCGCTTGAGCGCCTCAGCGATCTTGCCGACCTGCTGCTCCCCCCGCGGGTCCTTGCCCCAGACCATGGCGAAGTCCTGCTCGGGCAGGACGGCGCCGTCCTTCTCCTCGAGGTCGCGGACATGGCCCATGGAGGCGAGCACGGTGAAATCCCGCCCGAGATACTTCTCGATCGTCTTGGCCTTGGCCGGGGATTCGACGACGACGACGTCGGACATGTCCTGAGGATCACCCGTTCGCACTGCGCATCACGCGGTGGCCGGGCAGCAGCTCCACCCGGCCTTCGAGCTCCAGATCCGTCAGCACGGCCTGGAGTTCGGGAGCCGTCAGGTGGCAGCGACGCAGCACCTCGTCAACCGATACCGGCGACAAGCCAATCAGTTCAAGCACTTCGGCCGCGCCCTCGGGCGGCGGGTCAAGGCCCTCCGGGGGCGCTTCGGGCCCCTCCGAGGCCGCCGCGGCCATCCGCGCCGGGTCGAAGAGGGGGGCCTCCCGCGGCGTCTCGGGCAGGTGCTCGAGCACGTCCTCGGCACTCTCGACGAGGTGCGCCCCCTGGCGGAGCAGGTCGTTCGCGCCGCGGCAGCGCGGGTCGAGCGGGCTGCCCGGGACGGCGAACACCTCCCGCCCCGCCTCGAGTGCGAGCCGCGCGGTGATGAGCGTGCCGGAGCGGAGCGCGGCCTCGACCACCACCACGCCGAGGACGAGGCCCGCCACGATACGGTTGCGCTTCGGGAAATGGCGGTTGAGCGGGGCGGTGCCGAGCGGGGCCTCGCTGATGACCGCCCCGCGCGCGGCGATCCGCTGCGCAAGCGCGGCATTCTCGGGCGGATAGGGCGCATCCACCCCGCCGGGGAGGACGGCGATCGTCCCGCCGCCGCGCAGCGCACCCTCATGCGCCGCCGTGTCGATCCCGCGCGCGAGGCCCGAGACGACGGTCAGCCCCTTCGCCGCGAGGTCCTCGGCCAGACGTTCGGCGATGCGCCGCCCGGCGGCGGAGGCGTTGCGCGCGCCGACCAGCGCCACCGCCGGGG
>Ga0272446_1002425_pt1 | contig 25461 bp, 22 predicted proteins | sample YNPCB0061_FD_194587 | JGI IMG/M metagenome (GOLD analysis project Ga0272446, IMG submission 194587) | Hot spring microbial mat communities from Yellowstone National Park, WY, United States - YNP-CB-006-1 | ecosystem: Environmental > Aquatic > Thermal springs > Hot (42-90C) > Sediment | place...
TGCGCAGGTGCGGCTCGCAGCCGCACGGTCTTGAGATTGCGCAGGTGCGGCTCGCAGCCGCACGGTCTTGAGATTGCGCAGGTGCGGCTCGCAGCCGCACGGTCTTGAGATTGTGTAGGTGCGGCTCGCAGCCGCACGGTCTGGGCTTCACTACTTCACATACACAACCGTCTCGTTCTCCAGCGACTCGATGGCGGCGGCGAGCACCTTTTGCGCCGCCAGGCCATCGGCGCCAGAGCCGTCAATCTCTTCTGGTTTGGCGCCTTGTGTGAGTTGCTCCAGGAACCGATGCTGGCGGTTGAGGAAGGTCTCCTCGAAGTCGCGCATGCCGCCAAAGACCGGGTTGGAATAGACGCGCTTTTCCAGGTCGCCTGCCGGGTAGAGCGTCACCTCACGGTACATGTCCTCGATCACGAAGCGCCCTTTCACGCCGGCCACCTCGCAGCGCTCCATCGGATGGCCGCGCTCGATGTCGTAGCTGCCGGTCAGCGTGCCGACGACGCCGTTCTTGAAGCGCATGTTGAACGTTGCCGTCGACCAGATTTTGCGGCTAGGCGCTTTGGTTGCAAAGCATTGCACCGCCTCGACGTCGCCGCAGAAGTGCCGCATGATGTCCACTGTGTGCGGATGCAGCGCCTTGATCTGGAAATACGGCGAGCTTTCGCGCGGATTCATGATCCACATGCTCATGTTGATGAAGAGCAGGTGGCCAAGCCGCCCCTCGTTCTGCCAGCGTTTGGCTAAGTAGGCGGCTGGCGTAAAGCGATGGTTGAGGTTGATGCCGTAACAGACGCCCTTCTCACGCGCTTTGGCGACCATCTCCTCCGCCTGGTCGATGCGATTGGAGATCGGTTTCTCACCCAGCACATGGCAGCCTGCCTCCAGCGCCTGCATCGTCGGCAGGTAATGGTCGCTGCCGTACTCCTCGCCGCCTGTTGCGACGACGCACAGATCGGGCGCCAGGCTGCGCAGCATCTGCTCGACATCGTAGAAAGCGGGGGCGCCGTATTTTGCCGCCGCTGCGTCTGCGCGTTCACGGATGATGTCGCAGACGCCCACCAATTCCGCCAGCGGGTCGTTTTTGAGCAGGCTGGCGTGTCGGTTGCCGATCGGCCCCAGGCCGATGACACAGGCTCGGATCATGCTGTTTCCTCCTCCAGTCCAGGGGCGAGGGGCGAGTTGCAGGAGCGGCGCGCCACCCCGCCATGATGAATCTTCGATTTTACACTTTGTCGCCGCCGAGTAATTGACGGCGCGTCCATTCGTTCAGCAGCGGGTCGGCGATCTCCGCCATCCATGCCGCCAATGCGCCGCGCAGGTCGCGCAGCATGTCAGCGCAGGCAGGGTCGGCGGCGCGGTTGCGGCGTTCACCCGGATCTTCAGCCAGATGATAGAGTTCATCCTCCGCCGTCGGGTTCCAGATGTACTTCCACGTGCGGGTGCGCACCATCCGCTGGCTGTAGGCGCCGAATTGGGCGCCGTGATAAGTGCCAAAGACTTGCCCGCGCTGCGGCGCGCCTCCATTCGCCAGTGCGATCAAGTCATGTCCCTGGAATGTGTCCGGCGCGGCAATGCCCGCCGCCGCGCAGAAGGTTGTCGCCAGATCGAGCGCGGTGGTGACAAAGGCGTCGGTGGCGCGGCCGGCTGGCAGCCGGCCCGGCCAGCGCATGATCAGCGGCACGCGCATCACGTCATCGTACATCACATAATGCTTATCGATCATGCCGTGCCCGCCGCACAGGTCGCCGTGATCGCTCGTGTAGACCACCAGCGTTCGCGTCGCCAGTCCTAACGCATCTAGCTTTGCCAGAATCCGCCCGACTTGATGGTCGATCAACGCCACGACGCCGAGATAGTAAGCCACGACCGGCGCCCAGCGCTCCCACGTCCAGCCGTCGACGCCCCAGGAGCGCAGTTGCTGGCGCTGGATCGTCGGCTTGCCTTCCAGCGCGTCGGGGAAGCTCGGCCAGGGTGGGACTTGCGCTGGCTTGATCAGCGATGCAAATGGCTCTGGCGGGCGCGAAGGCAAATGCGGCTCTTCCGGGTCCCAGCGCAGAAAGAAAGGGGCGCCAGCGTCGGCGTACTGCTCCAGCAAGTGCACCACCTGGTCGGCGCCCCAAGCCGGCGCGCTCTGCTCTGGCGTGACGCCCGTGTCCGGCTCGCCAAACCAGGCGTTGCTGCGCGGCGGGGGCGGCAATCCCTGCGCTGCGCGCCAGGCGCGGTAGGCGGATGCCGGAACGTAGTCGTCACAACCCAGCGCCGCTGGCGTTGCTTCCAGACCGATGCCCCACTTGCCGATATGCCCCAGCGTGTAGCCAGCCGCCTTAAGCGTCTGGCTGAGGGTGGGCAGATCGGGATGCGCGGGACAGTAGCCCTCGACGCCAGCATTGACGAGACAGCCATGTTGGGGGCATAGCGGCCAGTCATCAGCGAAGTGCGCGCCGGCATACAGACGGCAATGGGGCAGAAGGCGTGTGTGAAATTCACGCCCTCCGTCGCCAGCCTATCGAGATTGGGTGTGTGCGCCGCCGGGTGGCCGTTGACGCCCACGCCGTCGAAGCGATGCTGATCGACGTGGATCAGCAGAATATTGGTCGGCGTCAACGGCTGCTCCATCCGATGAATTACCCCCGTGCGTCCAGCGGGAAGAGTTGTTGCACGACAGCCAGCGCCTGCTCGGCGCTGCGCGAGGGCGTGAATTCCAACCCAATTTCGCCGTCGTACCCCAATCTCCGCACAGCAGCAGCCAGGTTGACAAAGTTGATCTCGCCTGTGCCTGGCTCCTGGCGTGTTGGCGCATCGCCAATGTGGACGCCAGCAATGATGTCGATATTGCGCTCCAGCGTCAGCAGCAGCTCGCCGGCGCCGCGTTGTTGGTGGTAGGTGTCGAAGGTGTAGCGAAACTGCGGATGATCCATGCGCCGCACCCAGTCGATGGCGATTTGCGGCGTATCGACCGTCTGTTGCCCGATGAAGACATTCCGGCTGAGGCTCTCGACGCGCACCTCGACCGTGGTTTGCTCCACCAGGCGCAGGATGCGCTCGGTCTGGCGCAGCAGGTTGGCGTATTGTTCGGCCTGGCTGTAGTTGCCGGAAAGTGGGCGCACCAGCTCGCGACCGTCGATGACATCGATCTGATTCGAGAAGATGTACAGTGCAGCAATGCCGTATTGCTCCGCCATCTCCAACGATTCCGCCCAGGTGCGCAACGTCTTTTCGTTGTCAGCCGGATCGGCCAGGGCGCCCATCTCCCCATCGAAGGTGGAGAAGAAGGTGGCGCCATGGCGCTTGCACTCGGCGACCAGGTCGGCCATCGGTGCGCTGCGCCAGGCAAAGACATTGAAATGGCGCACCCCCAACGCCGCCAGCGGTGCGATCCGCTCCACCAGCGGCAGGTCAGTGAACCAGAAATTAAGATAGCCAGTGTAGAACATGTGCGTATTCCTCGATAAAGAGAGTGGCAGGCGCCCCGCAGCAACGCCGTATACAATCACCCCTCGCCCCTCTTACGCCATCACCATCCCCCCATCGACCTCGATCGCCTGGCCGGTGAGGTAGCGCGAGTCTTTCGATGCGAGAAAAGCGGCGACGCCCGCGATCTCCCACGGCTGGGCGATGCGCCCCATGGGGCAATCGCGCGTGCGCAACGCCAGCCACGCGTCGGCGTCGAGGCCATCGCGCCCACCCACAATGGCGGCGACGCGGCGCACCATCCCTGTGAGCGTGTTGCCCGGACAAATGGCGTTCACGGTGACGCCGTGAGGCGCCAGCTCCATCGCCACTGAACGCGTCAGGCCGATCAGCCCACTCTTGGAGGCGGAGTACTCGGCGGATGCGGGCCAACTGGTCTTGCCCGCCATCGACGAAATGTTGATGATGCTGCCCCCGCCGCGCTGTCGCAGATAGGGAGCGGCGGCGCGATTGGTGTAGAAGGCGCCGGTCAGGTTTGTCGCCAGGGTGTCCAGCCACTCGGCGTCTGGCACTGCTTCCAGCGGCGAGCCGGTGTAGACGCCAGCCGCGGCCACGACGATGTCGATCCCGCCCCAGCGCGCGGCAACTTCGGCAAAGGCTGCGTTCACTGCTGCCGCGTCTTTCACGTCACAAGCCAGCGCCATGGCTTCGACGCCCAGTGCGCGGCACTGCGCCGCCATGGCTTCGGCGCCCAGTGCGCGGCACTGCGCCGCCATGGCTTCGGCGCCTGCGCCGTTGATGTCAAGACAGGCGACGCGTGCCTGCTCCTGCGCAAAGCGCAGGGCGCACGCGCCGCCGATCCCGCCAGCAGCGCCGGTGACGAGGGCAACCTGCCCGCTAAAGCGCAGTGACTCGATGTCCGTGCGCAGCATCTGTGGTTCCGACATGGTGCAATCTCCTTACGTTGATGGGTGAACAATATCTATCGAATCGGCGCGTGGTATTGCGCAACGATTGCCTGTCCCGCCGGGCTGAGAACAAAGTCGATGAACTGGCGCACCCGCCCGGTCGGGGCGCCGCGCGTAATCAAATAGAGCGGCTGCGTCAGGACATACTGCTGCGCAGCAAGAGCCGCGCGCGTAGGCAGGCGTCCTTCAACCTCCAACACCTTGATCGGCGCTTCCGCCAGGGGGGCGTCGCCTGTGGCCGCATCGCCGGGGATCCACGCTGTGGCGTAGGCGCGTGAGACGTAACCGATCGCGGCAGGATTGCCCGCCACGTAATCGAGGACATCCTGGCTGGTGGGCATGACGGCCGCCGTCAAAGCAACGCGCTCCTCACCCATCACGCGCGCCTCGAAGAGATCGCGCGCGCCGCTGCCATCCTCGCGGCTGACCAGAACGATCTCGCCGGCGTCGCTGCCGAGCGCCTGCCAGTTCAGCACTGCGCCGCGAAAGATATCGCGCAATTGCGCAAGCGACAATGCCGTCACAGCGTTGGCGGGGTGCACAATCATTGCCAGGCCATCGATGCCGATGGGTGTGCGGACGAGCGCCTCATCACCAGGCTGGGGTGGCCGTCCGGCCTCTGCATCGGGCGGGAAGAGTGTGCTGGCGACGATGTCGTAGCGCCCGGCACGGATTGCCGCCTCGCCCAGCGTGCTGCCGCCGCCGCGCACATCGAAGACCACGTTCGGGTGTTGGCGCGAATAGGCGTCGGTGAGCGCTTTGAGCACCGGGCTCATCGAGGTGGAGCCGGCAATTGTCAGCGTCACAGGGGGCGGCGTCGCCACGCTTGCACCTTCGCAACCGGGCAGCAGCAGGCCCAGGCCGAACAGGAGCAACCACCGCAAGCAGCGCGTCCACATGAGGCGTTCAACTTCCTTGTGTTTTGGCGGCGGCGCGCAGGGCGCGCTGCGCGTGACGCGTTGCCTGGTCGGTGATGCGGAAGCGCGCCAGAAAGTCGGCGCGGAATGCTGCAAAGCGTCCGGCGGCAATGGCGGCCCGAATCTGCCGCATCAGCTCCAGCATGAAATGGACATTGTGGATCGTGCCCAGCCGCAGCGCGCTGATCTCGCCCGCCTTGTACAGGTGGCGAAGATAGGCGCGGCTAAAGGTGCGGCAGGTGTAGCAGGTGCAATCCTCCTGCACGGGGCGATGATCTTCGGCGTACTGGGCGTTGCGCATATTCATGCGACCATCGGGCGTGAGCAACTGGCCGTTGCGGGCGATGCGCGTGGGCAGGACGCAATCGAAGAAATCGACGCCGCGCGCCACCGCCTCGACGATATCCTCCGGTGCACCGACGCCCATCAGATAGCGCGGTTTGTCGGCGGGCAACGCCGGGCAGGTGAAGTCGAGCGTCGCGTACATCGCTTGCTTGGTTTCACCCACTGCCAGCCCGCCGATCGCGTAGCCAGGGAAGTCGAGTTGGCGTAGAAACGCTGCGCTCTGCAGGCGCAGGTCTTCGAAGACGCCGCCCTGGACGATGCCAAAGAGCGCCTGATCAGGGCGATGGTGCGCAGCCTTGCACCGCTCCGCCCAACGATGCGTTCGCACCAGTGCGTCCTCGTTGTAGGCGCGATCAAGCGGCGGCGGGCACTCGTCGAGCACCATGGCAATATCTGGCCCCAGCGCCTGCTCGATCTCCATCACCTTTTCTGGCGTGAAGAGATGTTGCGAGCCGTCGATATGGCTGCGGAAGATCACGCCGTCATCCTTGAGCTTGCGGCTGTCGGCAAGGCTGAAGACCTGGTAGCCCCCCGAATCGGTGAGGATGGGGCGATCCCACCCCATGAAGGCGTGCAGCCCACCGAAGCGTTGGATCAGTTCGTGGCCGGGGCGCAGGTAGAGGTGGTAGGTGTTTGCCAAAATCAGGTGTACGCCAGCGGCGTGCAGGTCGCGTGGCTCCAGGGTTTTGACATTCGCCTGCGTGCCGACGGGTGCAAATGCGGGCATCTCGATTGCCCCGTGCGGGGTGTAAAAGGTGCTGCGCCGCGCCAGGCCGTCGGTCTGGTGCAGCTCAAAACGAAAGCTCATGCGGTCAACTCGTTCCTACGCTCATGACGGAAGTTGGCAGGGCGCGCATCACGGCTACGCCTGCATTGCACGAATGCTAGCACGCCGCGTGCGCCTGGGCAAACTGCCGGGGTGTAATTCAAGTGGGGGCAACGTCGCAGGTCATTGTCTCCGGCGTGACATGGCGCCATGTCACGCCGGAGGCGATGACCTACAACAAAAGTGATTTCGCCCCCAATACGAAGCAGACCCCCTGCCGCGCCTGGATGCAAAAGCAACTTGAAACGTGCTATAATCGCAGCATGTCATCCTGACCACACACTGATGCACCCATGTCACACCCAAAGGAGGTCATCATGGAAGCGCTGAAAGGACTCTGCACGATCGTGCTGCCGGAGGCGAGTCTCAGGGAGTTCGCCTTCCAACATGCCATTGAGCTAAATCCAGACAATTTTCCGGTGGAGTTGGAGGCGGATGCACCAGCCGACCCACAATTGATTGCCGCCGCTATGGAGACGCGGCGGCGCTGGCCCAACGGTGTGACTCTGCGGGTGCACTTCCTGGAAGGCGATCCAGACGTGCAGGAGAAGGTGGCCGCCATCGCCAGTGAGTGGTGTCGGTATGCCAACATCAAGTTCGCCTTCGATGGCGGCCCCGACGCTGAAATCCGCATCGCCTTCAAGCCAAACCTGGGATCATGGTCTTACATGGGCACCGATTGCAGCCTGCCGCAACTGGCCGGGCGCCCGACGATGAACCTGGGCTGGCTCACGCCAACAACGCCAGAGATCGAATATCGGCGCGTCGTACTCCACGAATTCGGCCACGCGCTGGGGCTGGTGCACGAACATCTCCAGCCCAATGCCGAGATTCCCTGGGACGAGCAGAAGGTGATCGCCTATTACAGGCGCACCAACGGTTGGGACGAGAACTACATACGCTCCAATGTGTTGGCGAAGGCGCGCGCTGACGCCTTCACCGCCTTTGACCCGCATTCGATCATGCTCTACCCGGTGCCGAAGGAGCTGACCAAAGGCGGCTTCGAGATTCCATGGAGCAACAGCGAGCTGTCGCCGCTGGACAAGGAGTTCATCGGCAAGATGTACCCGTTTCCGGGATAGGCAACTGCGGTGACGCCCAAATGCGTGTTCAGGACGCTTGCTGAGGCCGTGTTGCGGCAGCTCCGTGGCGACACCCTGGCGGCGCGCCGAACTACCAGGAGATGTATTCCAATGCCGGATTCTTCAGAACTCACCGCCCTGCGCCGTGCGGTCTACGACTTGCGCCGCCAGGCGAACGCTTTGCAAGCAGCGGTGGCGCAAACCACCGACCCTGTGCAGCTCGACAGGCTGCTCAACGACGCCGGCGCGGTCGAGGCGGCGCTGGCAGCGGCTGAGGCTCAGTTGCAGGCCGCCGAAGCCGCCCACGCGGCGCCGCCACAGCCAGACGCCAAACGCCCCAACGTGGTCACGCGCAGCATGGCGACCACGAAACTGGCAGCCACAGTGAAGCTGCGCATGACGCACATCCCGACAGCAACCTATCACCTGCTCAACGAAGAAGAAAGCCCGCTGGTCGAGATCAAGGTCGAGAACGGCGACCTGAAGCCGCGCCGGCTGCGCATCTCCTCGCGGCTGGAAGGCTACAGCGCCGACGCTATCGACACCATCGAGCTGGAGGCGCGCGGCAAGGAGAATGCCAGCCGCACTGTGACGCAACTGCCCACCCTCTTTCCCGAACACATCCGCGCCGTGCGCGAACTGACGCGCGCCAGCGTGACCGTGCTGGTCGAGGAGATCGGCGGCAAGATCGAGACGCATGAGAGCCTTGCCGTCTGGCTGCTGGCGCGCAATGCTGCGCCGCTGGCGGTGCGCGATCCGGCCACCGGTGGGTGGGTCGATCTGAGCCGCTACTTCGGCGCCTTTGTGACGCCCAACCAGCGCGAGATTATGCTCTTTCTGCGCCAGGCTGCACGGCGTCACCCCGAAGGCCGGCTGACTGGCTACCAGGGCGATGTGCTGCTGCAGGTGCAGGCCATCTTCGACGCCCTCAAGCAGGACGCCGACATCACCTATGTCAACTCGCTTATCGCCTTCAACCCAGAGGAGAGCGCGCGCGGGCAGCGCGTCCGTCTCCCACGCGAGAGCCTGGAGGAGCATCAGGCGAACTGCATGGATGGCACATTGCTCTTCGCCAGCCTGCTCGAAGCCGCCACGCTCAACCCGGCTATTGTCATCGTTCCAGGACACGCCTTCGTCGGCTGGGAGACGTCGCAAGACAGCAATGTGTGGGAATATCTAGAGACCACGATGATCGGCTCCAACACTTTTGAGGAGGCGCGTGCAATCGGCAGGCAAAAGGCGACTTTCTGGGAACAGCGCGCCGCCGCCAAACCCGATCTCTTTCGCCGTTGGTCATTACGCCAGCTGCGCACGGTGCACGGCGTCACACCACTGGAGTAGATGCACTATGACTTGCGCCAGGTGTGAAGTTGTAACGTGTTGCGTGTGACGTGTGGCGTGCAATAATCATCAGGACCTACGCATTTAGCTCAGCAACCTTCCTGGAAGCTCTCAGCTTCCAGGAAGGTGACACACTAAAGTGAATCTACTTTGAGACCAAGAGAATTCACTCTGCAAAGCTATGAATATCAAAGTAAACTCACTTTAGAATCTGCGTAAGCCCAAATCATCATACCTGTTCATCGCTGCACATAACATTCAGGAGGAAATCATGTCCGAGGCACTCGAACCTTTGACCGGCGGCCCGTCTGCGGCGCTACCCCTGCCGGTGGCGCCTACTACTGCTGGCGGCGAGCCTCTCGCTCAAGCCGACGCCGAGTTGTATGACGCGTGGCGCAAGCACATTGAACGCGGCTTCGAGAACAACAACCGCATGTTCGACCGCACGCTCAACGCCTTCATGTATCCCTACTGGGTGACGGTGGGCATGTACATCGTGCTCTTTGTCGTGGGGATCAGCGCGTTTGTTGTGGCGGCGCGGCTCAGCTTCGAGAGCGGCAAAGAAATGTACACGCTGCTCTTCGGCGGGATTGGCGCCGTCGCCTTCCTGACCTTCTTTTTGACGCGGCCACTCCAGGCGCTGGAGGAGAATCTTCAGTTCATCACCTGGTTGGGGATCATCTACAACACCTACTGGACGCGTCTGGCGTATATGACCGACCAGAGCACCGTGCAACGTGATCTGGAGGCCGCCACTGGGGAGACGATCGCCAAGATCAAGGACTTGCTCACCACCCATGCCGAACGCAGCGGCAAACGCCCAGGCCTGCGGTGAGAAGTGTTGCGTGTTGCGTGACGAGTGCTCTGTGACTCGTGACTCGTCACGCACCGCGCCTCACGCCTCGCCAATTATCTCCACCACCACGCCGAGTTGCCGCAGGTGTTGAGCGATCTCTTGCGCGTCGGGGGCAGGCGCCACCAGCACGCGTCCAGCGGCGGCGGCGGCGGTCAGATCGGCGCCGACCTGTGGCTGCTGCGCAGCCGCCACGCGCAGCAGAGCAAGGCACTGGTCAAGCGAGGTTGGCGGCGCCGAGATGTAAAGATAGGTGGCTGCCGCAGGCGCCGCGGGCGACAACGGCTCGACGCGGTTGGCGCCAACTGGCGTCTGGACGCGCCGAAAACCAACGCGCACCGCCTCCAGCCCGGTCAGTTCAACCGTCGCCCACACACCCAGACCATCCGGTTCGACCCGATAGACGCCGGGGCCAAGAGGCTTGAACTCCACGCTGTAGGCGCCTTGCTCCGCCCGACTGCGCGTGGAGAGCGTAAATTCCTGCTCTTCACCCTGATAGATGCGCACGGGATGGTTCGGCAGCCCCTCGATTTCGACATGAATGGCGCTGAACCCCGGCATGGGGCCGGCTTGCGTCACAGTGGCTTCCCAGACGCTGATCAACGGCGCAAAGGTGATCTGCCAGCCGCCAGCGCCGTCAATCTCCAGGTTGCTCTGCACAAAGCCACCCTCCACAAAGAGTGAGTAGACGCCAGCCGCCAGACCAGCGAAGCGCACCGTTCCGTCGTCAGCCACCAGCTCACGCCGCTCGTTGCCCACACCGTCCACCAGACGCGCCATGCGCCCGGCGCCATCCGGGATCGTGGCGACCAGCACGCCTCCGCCGTGTGCATCGGTTGACGCGGCGGTGTAGCGCACTTCTTCCGGCAACGCCAGTTCGACGGTGACGCGGTTGCGCCCGTCCAGTGCGATGTCGGCGGCGCTGGCGACGGCTTCGTAGCCGACAACCTGGACTGTGTACAGACCCGCTGCCAGCGCTTCGAACGCGTACTCGCCGCGGCTGGAGACAAACTGCTCCTGGCGTCCGGCGCGGTCATCGAGCAGCGCAACGCGCAGCGGCTGGCCTGCGCGCACACCGTGCACCTTGCCTACAATCGCTGAATCCGCAATTGGCGCAGCCGGCGCTTCCAGCACCCCGTAGACGAATTCCACCAGCGGGATCACATGCTTGTCGATGTGGACGCGCGCCTCCAATTGGGTGGTGCGGCCATCGGGTTCGGGTGCGTTATCGACGGTGACAATGTAGTGTCCTTCGTCCAACCCACCGATCAGACAGGCAGCGGGGCCGTACTCCGGCGTGGCGCCTGTCTCTTTCACTTCGCTGGCGCCCTCGGCGCCGTGCACCTGTACTTTTAGCCCCTTGCACCCCGGCGTCGAGACAACGACTGCGCCGATGCCTGGCGTCGCCGCCGCCACGCCGACGGTGTAGCCCCAACCCGCCTGCACCAGATCGACATTGAGCTTGTTGCGCCCATCCAGCCGCAGATGCTCAACGTGGCTGCCGCCAGGATGCACGCGCACGCTGTACTCGCCAGGCGGCAGATCGACAAAGCGGTAGCTGCCGTCGTCGCGCGCCAGCGTCACCCACTCTTCGCCGCTGCTGGTGTGCACCAGCATGACGACAGCCCCTGCACCGCCGGCAACGTGACCTTCCACGACGCTGCGCCCGACCAGCTCCACTGGCGCAGGGAGCGTCAGGCGGACGACGACTTCGCGCTGGCCGCGTTGCAGCGTCACGGTCTCGCTAAAATTGGCTTCGGGCAGGCGCAGGACGTACTCGCCATCCGCCAGATCGACAAACTCGAAAATGCCGGTGTTGTCGAGGAACTGCTGCGCCACCTCCACGCCATCGCGCGCCAGGATCAGCGTGCGGCAGGCGCCAGGGTTCGCGACGCTGCCGCGCAGTGTGATGCGCGGAGGCGGTTCGACGCCACGTCGCGGGACTTTGGGCTCCGCCTGCAACGCGCGCGTCACCGGCAGGGCGCCGCCGGGCCAACGGTCGCTGTACCAGGCGTGCCCTTCCCACCACGAACTGGTGCTGCCCAGACGCTCGTTTGCCAGCAGCCAGAAGGCCGTGCAGAAATAGTAGTCGGGCGCATGCTTGAAGCGTTGGCTGACGCCCATCATGATGCGGCAGGCTTCCAGCGTCTGCGCCATGTGCAGGTCTGGTGTGGTGGCGGGATAGCGCGGGTCCGTGTCTTCGCCGACAATGTAGCCACACTCGGTGGAGAGAATCGGGATGCTGCGGCCGAGGTGTTTGCGATTGAGCGCGTCGAAGTGTTCGTAGGCCAGCCAGCAGGCGTGGTCGTCGGCGATGGTGGCGCCGGGGTTGCGACGGTCGTAGCGCAACCGGTTCACTTCCGCCAGCGTGCGCCCGCGCCAGGCGTCCGCCTGCCAGTTCTCATTGGCGACTGCACGGTAGAAACGCTCCGTGAAGCCGCCGCCTTCCTGGTTGCCGATGTCGTAGGGATAATCCAGCGGGCGGTTCTGTGCATAGTTGTGGATCGCCTGCCAGACCGGGCCGTCGAAAAGGTCGCGACGACCGGCGGCGACGATGCGCCCCACCAGGTCCCAGCGACTGCCATTCGCCACGGCCGGGATCGCTGGCATTCCCCCACGCTCCAGGATCACTTCCAGCGCGGCAATCGTGTTCTCCACCGTCAATTCCAGCCCGTTGACCGGCACACGCCCGCCCTTCCACTCGGCGTCCACATCCGGTTCGCTGTTGAACTCAAAATAGCGCACCCCGGCGCGAATCAGCGCATCCAGATGCACCAGCTCTTTGACGCCCAGCCGACCGGGATTGGGCGCAGGCCGGTAGAGGCGCACGATCGGCATGAGACCCTCAGCCAGCAACAACTCGCAGAAGTCGAGCGCACCGTCGTGGTTGAAAATTTTGACCCACTTGACGCCCATCGCCTTGAGTTCAGGCAGCCAGAACTCGCGAATCTTCGCCATGCCGACGGCGGCGGCGTAGCCTACCGTCCAATGCACGCCGATGCCTGTATCATTTGCCGGTCGCGGATAGTCGTTGAGTTCCATCAGGGAGTATCAATTTGCGCTGGAAGGAAGATGATTCACGCCAAAACATTTTCATAGGACTTACGCAGTTAGCTCAGCAACCTTCCTGGAAGCTGAGAGCTTCCAGGAAGGTGACACACGAGAATCTACGTAATCCCATTTTCGGTTGATTATAACGCACTGTTAAGCGGCAAGGAAACCCGGTGCAACCCGGTAAAGGTTTGCCCGCTGGCGCAAGATCGGGTATTGTTGCAGTTCGTCGTCGGGCGTGATGATCTTACTCTTCGGAGCGGCAGGCGGGATGAACTTTTCGGAAGCAGCAGTGCTCGAGCAATTGCGTCAGCGGAGCCAACGCGGCCTGCCGGCGCACATGCAGTTGAAGCCGGTGCGCGCTGCACCCGGTGCGCTCACACTCCAGCTCGAGATTCAACCCTTTCATCTGGCGCCTAATGGCTACTTGCACGCCGCGACAATCGTGGCGCTGGCGGACACGGCGTGCGGCTTTGGCTGCATCTCCAATCTGCCGCCTGGTGCTGTCAATTTCACGACGCTGGAACTGAAGACCAATTTTCTGCGTACAGCAACGGATGGCGTGATCGAGTGTGAAGCGACCTTGCTGCACGGCGGCAAGCGCACCCAGGTGTGGGACGCCACGGTTTACGACGCGGCGCGTCGCGCCATGGCGCTCTTTCGCTGTACGCAGATGCTGCTGTACACCTGAGACTGTTACACCTGAGACTGTTACACCTGACTGTACACCTGAAAAAGCTGTGGAACGAACCCTATGGAACTAGTGCAGAGTATCGTCAATCGTGTCACCGAAAATGTACGCCAGGTGATCGTTGGCAAAGACGAGGAAGTGCGCCTGACGCTGCTGGCGATGTTGTGCGAAGGTCACCTGTTGATCGAGGATGTGCCCGGCGTCGGCAAGACGATGCTGGCGCGTGCGCTGGCGTTGAGCGTTGGCTGCTCCTTCCGCCGCATTCAGTTCACGCCGGACATGCTGCCCACCGATGTCACTGGCGTCAATATCTACAACCAGAAGACGCAGGAATTCGAGTTTCGCCCCGGGCCAGTCTTTGCGCAGATCGTTCTGACCGACGAGATCAACCGCGCCACGCCCAAGACGCAGTCGGCGTTGCTGGAGGCGATGGAGGAGCGCCAGGTCACCGTCGATGGCCGGACGTACGCCACGCCCGCGCCCTTTCTGGTGCTGGCAACGCAGAACCCGATCGAGTACGAGGGCACCTTTCCGCTGCCCGAAGCGCAGGTTGACCGCTTCATGTTGCGCATCCATCTTGGCTACCCCAGCAAGCAGAACGAGATCGATGTGCTCAATCGCCAGAGCGACCATCATCCGATCCAGGATGTGCGCCAGGTCATCACCGCTGATGAACTGGTGGCGGCGCAACGGGCGATCCGCACCGTCTACGTCGATGACCTGGTCAAGAGCTATATCGTCGACCTGGTGACGACCACGCGCGACCATCCCGATGTCTACCTGGGCGCCAGTCCTCGCGGCAGCCTGGCGCTCTACCACACGGCGCGCGCGTGGGCGGCGATGAATGGCCGCGACTTCGTGCTGCCCGACGACGTCAAACGTCTGGCGGAACCGACGTTGGCGCACCGCCTGATCATCAACCCTTCGGCGCGGATCAAGAATGTCAGCGCGCGCCAGGTGATCGAAGATGCGCTGCAACACACCGCCGTGCCTGGCGCCCGCGCGCGTGTGCGCTAGAAGTCTCCAATCTCCAGTCTGCCCACCGAAGATTGGAGTTTGGAGATTGGAGATTGTCGCCCGATGAACTCCCGTCTGATCTTCTTGCTGCTCGGCGTGGTGGCCGCCTGGATCATTGCGCTCAACACGGGGCGCGAGCTGGCGTTTAGCCTGGCGTATCTGCTGACCGGCATCGTCGTGGTTAGCTACTTCTGGGCATGGAACAGCGTGCGCGGGGTCACCGCGCGGCGGCGCACACGGTCGCGGCGCAGCCAGGTGGGTCAATACGTCGAGGAGCAGTTCGAGGTCACCAATCAAAGCCTCTGGCCCAAACTCTGGCTGGAGATCGATGACCTTTCGACGCTGCCCTGGCACAGCGCCAGCCGCGTGGTGAGCGCCGTGCGCTGCCACGGCACGCAGCGCTGGCTGGTTAAGACGCTCGCCATGCAGCGCGGACGCTTCCGGCTGGGGCCTGTCACCTTGCGCAGCGGCGATCCTCTCGGCATTTTTCGCCGCGAACGCCCCCTTTCCGGCACGGGGTACATCATTGTCTATCCACCGACGATCGAAATCACTTCCTTTGCACCGTCCGTCTCTGAGCTATCCGGCGGTGAAGCGCGCCATCGCCGCACCTACCAGGTCACATCGAGCGTGGCGGGCGTGCGCGACTATGTCACCGGCGACAGCTTCAACCGCATCCACTGGCCTACAACGGCGCGGCTGAACCGGCTGATGGTCAAGGAGTTCGAGCTTGACCCGACGGCGGATGTGTGGATCTATCTCGATCTGTGCAGCAGCGCCGCCGCGACTTTGCCGTGGTCGCCGCCGCAGCCAGAGTCGCCGATCTTTAGCGCGCGCCACCGCAGCCGCACGCAATTGGAGCTGCCGCCATCCACGACTGAATACGGCGTGACGATTGCAGCCAGCCTGGCGCGCTACTTTATCTTGCGCAATCGCGCCGTAGGGATGAACAGTCGAGGCCGCACGCGCGAATTCGTGCAGTCCGATCGCGGCGAGCGGCAGTTGCACAAATTCTTCGAGGCGCTGGCTGTGGTGGAGGCGGCAGGCGAGTTGCCCTTCGCCGATCTGATCGCCACCGACGGCATCCGCCTCAATCGCAACGACACGCTGCTCGCCATCACCGCCGACGCCGACCCGGGCTGGGTGGCAGCGTTGCAGATGCTGCAGCGTCGCGGCGTCAACAGCGTGGCGATTCTACTCGATGCGACGACCTTTGGCGCGCAGCGCAGCTACGACCGCGTGCAAGCAGGGCTGCTGGCCTCGGGCATTCCCCTGTACCGTATCCGCCGCAACGATGATCTGGCGACGGCGCTGGCGACGCCGTTGCAGGTCGAGAGCACATACGGAGGCGCACTGACTTGAGTTCTTCCAGCAAGCACCGTGCGCCTCTGTCAGATTTTCGCCTGCGCCAGCGCCTGCGCCTGAATCTCGAACAACTGACGGATGCCGTGCTCGGCGAGCAAGAGCATGGCGTTGAGCGCGCCGCGACTGAACGGTTCGCCCTCCGCGGTGCCTTGAATCTCCACAAAGCGACCGTCGGAGGTCATGACGACATTCATATCGACGTCGGCTTTTTGATCCATCGAGTAATTGAGGTCGAGCACGGCTTTACCGTTGACAATGCCGACGCTCACTGCGGCGACGGCTTGCGTCAGCACACCGGGCGCGACGACTTTGCGCTTCTCCAGCCGCTTGATCGCCAATGCCAGCGCCACGTAGCCGCCCGTGATCGACGCCGTGCGCGTGCCGCCGTCCGCCTGGATCACGTCGCAGTCCACCACGATCTGGCGTTCGCCCAGCTTGGTCAAGTCCACAGCCGCGCGCAGGCTGCGCGCGATCAGGCGCTGAATCTCCTGCGTGCGCCCCTTCGGATATTGGATTTCGCGCTGGTTGCGCTGTTCGGTGGCGCGCGGCAGCATGGCGTACTCGGCAGTCACCCAACCCTGCTTCTGGCGTGAGTTCTGCAGCCAGCGGGGCAGCGTCTCCTCGACGGTGGCGTTGCAGAGCACGCGTGTGTTGCCCATGCTGATCAGCACCGAGCCTTCGGGGTAGACGACGTAGTCCAACTCCATCTTGACTGGACGAAGCTGATCCAGTTCGCGGGTGGTCGACATGGGAGATCCTTTCTCTGTCGTGTCGATGCGTCACCAGGGTGAATCGCCCAGGGTGGGCGTTGCGTCGGCTGAGCAAATCTGGTTTCCGCGGTGGCTGCCTGAAACGAAGCGACCCTTCCATCATGGAAGGGTCGCTGTGTGGACCTAAAGGGATTTGAACCCTTGACCTCTACAATGCCATTGTAGCGCTCTCCCAGCTGAGCTATAGGCCCGTGACGACGTTGCGTATTATACGGTTCCGGCGCTTTCTGTCAAAATCTTGGCGATTACGTCACGCCGTGTCGACTTCGTTGTGTGGACCAGAGGGGACTTGAACCCCTGACCTCTACAGTGCGATTGTAGCGCTCTCCCAACTGAGCTACTGGCCCGGAAGGTCAACAACGGGAAAAGTATAGCAGAGGGCGGTGGCACGGTCAAATTTTGTGCATGTAGGGTGTAATTCAAGTTTGACGAAGGCGCTTTCGTTGCAGGTCGTCGTCTTGCTGGAAGATGGGGCGATGCTGGCGGTCGGCGGCGCAACCAGTCAGGCGCGGATACGTCTGACCGGCGCCAGAGCGTCGATCGCCGGCAAGAGGCGCGTTACGTGCGGTTCGTAGACTGCCAGAAGGTCGGGCAGCGGCCAGATGCGCAGGTTGCTGTCGAGCAGTTGCACGGCGGCGCGTGCGACGCCGGTCATTAGCGTCAGGGCAAACTCCAGGTCGTCGCGGCTGCGCGCACAGACATGGGCGCGGAAGGCTTGCATCGCCTGAGCGGCTTCGAGGGCGAGCTCCGCCATCGCGCGCGGCCCGTCACAGAGCAGGGCGTAGCCTGCCAGCGGCTCTCCCCGCTCCTCCAGCGCCACGAATTCCAGAATGGCAGTGGCGTCGGCGTCGGCCAGGCGCAGAAATTCGGTGCGGATGTGCGTCAGCGCAGATTGCAATTGACGAGCGGCGGCTTCTTGAGCGGGCAGGGGCTGCGCGCTGCGGGTGGCGTTGGCGGTCGCCTGCGCCAACGCCGCTGCGAACGCGCCGCTCACGCCGATCGACCCGCCGGCCTGACAGTGGTCGTGATCGCCGATGCGTGCGACGGCATCCTGTACGCTGATGTGGGAGAGCGACGCCTGCGTGGACTTCATCGATGCTTGCCTTTGTCAATGGTTGTCTGTGGATTGCTCAACCCGGCGGCGTGAACAACGCACCGTCGGCGGGCGTCGCTGCTCACCGGGTTCACCAGTCACGCGTCACAAGTCACGCGTGACGGGTAGCGATCATGAGTAGCCAGCCTGGAAATCAGTAGCGTGGCGTCAGTATATCGTGCGCCAGGGGCATTGGTCAACCTGAGCGGACTGGCCCGGCGGCTTCTCGTGCAGCTCATCGCCTGTGGCGTGACGCACAACTGGCAGCGACCTTCCCGGCAGGCGGGCGTTGCGAGGCGCATTCGGCGCAGCGTAATCCAAACGAATATCGTCCAGGAGGCCGAAGCCTCCTGGACGATGCACAAAGGAGAGACTCAAAACAGGCTAATTCGCTTTGACCCGAACCGGCTGCTCCCGGCGTTCGACGCCATCGCCAGCGCCATTTCCTTTGCTGCCGAAGACGGACAGCGGTTCCTCTTGATAGCCCTCCGCCTGGCTGCGAACCATTGCCGCGTAAGAGAGCATGACACCGTAGAACACCTTCGATACAATGTCGGCGACGGTGTAGGTCATCTGCCGACCGACGACGCCCGCCTCGTTGTTGAGGAAGAGCGGCATCAGATACGCGCCGGGATAGAGCATCCACGAGACGAGGAAGAGCCACCAGATCGCGCTCATCATACGGGCCGCCGCCGCAGGAAGTTCGCGCTTGCCGTCATTGATCACACGGTGCATCAGGTAGAGCACGTGGGCGAAGAAGACGGTGCTGATGGCGCCCCAGACCAGCCATGCCATCACGTTCGTGGTCTCGTAGAACTGACCGATGTAACCGGTGATGATCATCATCGAGCCAGAGAGCGAGAACCAGAACAGCATCGAGTTGCGCCGCTGCCGTGCGATCTCGACGACGAACAGAATCTGGATCAGCAGCATCGGCACGTCGATCAGCCAGTTCAGATAGCGAAAACCGTTGCTGAAGCGGTCGCCAGTCGCCGACGCTTCGTACATGCCGGTGGCGGCATTGAAAGTGAATGCGTCGGTCCAACTGGCTTTCTGCGCATAGAGCAACAGAAACGCTGAGACCATCACCACCACGCTCAGCACCGACGAGATGCGGTAGCGCGGCGCCACGGTGCGAATCGTCAAGATGAAGTACACCAGCGCCGCCAGCATGACCGCATAGCCAAGCGTCAGCACATGCGCCACCATCTCATACGCCATCGGGGAATACGCAAACTGATTTTCGAAGTTTAACATTGTTGCCTCCACAACGAGTGAACCTGGTGAGGACCGGACGAGCCAGAAATTGCTCGCCGGGCCTGCATCGATTTTGAAGAATGGACAAGACCAAAACTGCCATCACTCGTCTTTACAGTCAGAATGTGCAAACTTTGCATAAACTTAGTATAAGGCATCGATGAACAGCCTGGCGTGATGGTAGTTACAATTTGTACAAGCCTTGTCTATGTTTTGTAGCGCAAGAACGGATATGATCTCACGATGATTCACCGGATTCCGGTTCTGTGGTATGCTTATCCTGGCGCCATGTGGGCTTGAACAGAGCGCTGATGTTTGTGCTGCGTATTGCGTGCTCCGTCTCGTTGCGCAAGACGCAGCCAACGGCTTGTTTACGCCCACATGGATTGGTGAATCCATGTGCAGCAGAGGAGGCGACCTATGGACATCCGATCGATGTCTGATGCCACTAAACTTCAAATCGAGCGGGCGGCTACGCTGGAAGACGCCATCTACCTGCTCAACCCACAAAAGCCGTTGGAAGGCGAGACGCTTGCCTATTACGTCGATCGTGGCAGCCTGGCGCGGCGCGACATCCAGATTTTGCTGCGTGCCAATGACCTGCGTCGCGGTGAGGCGGTGCGAATTCTCTTTTCCGGTCATACCGGCTGTGGCAAGTCCACCGAGCTAAACAAACTTTGCGAGGAACTGGCAGGTAGTTTCTTTATTGTCAAGGTTTCCACCAGCAAGATTGTTCAGCCCACCGACCTGACCTACGTCGATGTGGTGCTGATTGCAGCGATGGAACTCTTCCGCGCAGCGACAGCACAGGAGGTGATCGGGAAGGCGCCGGCAGTGCGGCTCAGCGAAATCTGGGAAGACCTGGCGGACTTTATTCGTCAGCGCGTTTTCGGGCATCTGCCCTACCGCACGCCAGCAGAATCGCTCGACGTAACGGCAAAGGTCAGCGCACTGATCTTCGAGTTCGAGACCAAATACAAGAGCGAGGCTTCCAGCCGCGACACCATCCGCAGCCAGATGGAGGGGCGGCTCTCCGAAATCATCGAGCGCATCAACACGCTGGCGGTGATGGTGCGCCAAAGCACGCAACGTCCGGTGCTCTTTGTCTTCGATGACACCGACAAGCCTGACCCGGAGCGTGGCCGCGCCCTGTTCTTTGACCACCCGACCACCCTGACCGGCTTTCAGGCCTCGGCAATCTACACTTTCAATATTGCGCTCTGGTACAGCCGCGAGTTCAAGACCTTTCGCGACTATTTCAGCGGACGGTTTCTGCTCCCAAACATCAAGCTCTTTCACCGTGACGAAGCCCCCGACGAGCATGGATGTACGCTCCTCCAAACAGTCATTGACCGGCGCCTTCAGCCTGATCTGATTACGCCCGACGCCCTGACGCAGATGATCGTTGCCAGCGGTGGTCTGGTGCGCAGTCTGATCGGCTTGGGGCAGTTCGCTGCCGTCAATGCACTGGGGCGCGGCGCGCAACGGATCGAGGCGCAAGATGTTGCACGCGCCATCGTTGAACTGCGCAACGACTTCATCGCCAGCCTGCGTGAGGAGGAGTATACGATGTTGGCGGCGTTGCGGCGCACCAAACAACTCGCCGCCGACGACGAAGTGCAGGACCTTTTGCAGACCGTCGCCTTGCTGCAATATGAAAACGGCGAGGTCTGGTGCGACGTGCATCCGGTCGTGGTCGAGCTCCTGCGCGAACGCGGGCTGTTGGCGTGAACATCATGTCATCCTTGACTCCTGCCTCTTCACCCACAAAGCCGGTCGCCCCATCGCCGAACGGCTACACCGTCTTTGCCGAAGCGCTGCCGGAGGCGCTGGCACGCGACGACTTTACCAATCTTGCCGTGCTATTGCGCTATGCGCGCGAAGGCTGCTGGGCGTTTGCGGTCTACAGCCACGTCGCCGCGCGCGAAGAAGTCGTCGCGGCGCTTAAGACGTTGCTGCAGCCGCTGCCAACCTATGAGTGGACTTATTCGCCAGAGCGTCCCTCGCCGCTGAGCTACCTGGAGACGCTGAGCGAGACGCAGCGCCGCGAACGGGCGGTTGTCTTTTTCTTCGACCTGGAACGTGCGCCAGATGAGTTGTGGAAGTCGTTGGACTACAACCGTGAGGCGCTTTCCGCTCAGCCACACGGTCTCGTTTTTTGGATTTCCAGCGCCGGGCGTGGACGCGCCATGCGTGCAGCGCCGCACTTCTGGTCGCAGCGCAGCGGCGTTTTTGATTTCCGGCTGACGCCTGGCCCCCTGCCACCGTTCAGCGACTGGGCGCGCAGCAGCGACATCGTCATCGACGATTGGGGGAACATCCTGCGGCAGATTCGCATTACGCAGGGACTGCTGGATGAATTATTGGCGACGCCGGATGCGCCGCCAGCCGTGATTGCGTTGCAGCATCTGCGCCTGGGCAGGCTTTGCTACTACGTTGACCGGCTGCCAGCCGCGCGTACACACCTGGAGGAGGCAGCGGCGCTGGCGTCGACGGTCGCGGATCCGCGCTTTTCAGCCGACGTGCTTCAGGCGTTGGGCGATCTGGCGCTGCGCGAGGCTGAGCTGGGCGAGGCGCGGCGGCGCTATGAGGCGGCGCTGGCGATCTACCCGCAAATCGGCGCCCGGCTGGGCGAAGCGAACGTGCAGAAGGCGTTGGGCGATCTGGCGCTGCGCGAGGCTGAGCTGGGCGAGGCGCGGCGGCGCTATGAGGCGGCGCTGGCGATCTACCCGCAAATCGGCGCCCGGCTGGGCGAAGCGAACGTGTACGCCTCCCTGGCGCGCCTTGCATTGCGCGAGGGTGACGATGAATTGGCGCAGGCGCAGTTGGCGCGTGCGCTCGCCTTCTACCAGTCGCTTAACGATCGTTACAGTATTGCCGCTCAGGTTGCCAACTTTGGGATTGAACTCCTACGATTGCAACGACGCGACGATGCCGCGCCGCTCTTGCTGCAAGCCGCCGGTCTTTTCGAGGAGATCGGGCTGCCACAATACGCAGTGCAGTTGCGGCAAAGGGCAGGCGCTGCGCTACGCTGAACTGGCAAAAGCGCGCAACGACCGGGCCGAGGCGAAACGGTGGGCGACCGAGGCGTTGCAACGTCAACCGGAGTGGGCGGAGGCGCAGGCAATCCTGACGTGGGCGAAGGGGTAGAACACGGATCGCCGGAATCAACGGACTTGGAATCTCCAATCTCTAATCTCCAATCTCTAATCTCTAATCTCTAATCTCTAATCTCTAATCTCCCCACCTCCCCCCTCTACACGCGCGCCGCCTGTGCATTTGGGATGTTCTGTGGTATACTGTAGACATAAATGATGTTGGTGGCGAATCGCTGCCGGGCTGTGCAGCATCGGCTGCTTTGCCCCACCTTGTTTCGGGTGCACAACACCCAAAGGATGTCCATGTCTTATTCTGATAGCGCTTTGCAGTTGGGAGACCTCGTCTTTCACCCCAGGTTCGGTTTTGGCGCAGTACGCGACGTGACGCGGCGGGCGCGCGTCCAGCCTGCATCGGAGCCTGCGCCCGCCGCAATGCTGGCGGATGCCACTGAAGAATACTACGACATCCAGCTTGACGAGGGCGGCACGCTGTGGGTGCCGGTCAACCGCGCGCAGAGCGTCGGGCTGCGCCGCCTGTCCCTGGGCGTGGCGGCAATCAAAGAAAAGCTCTCCTCGCCTGCGCAAGAGCTGCCCGCCAATTTCCGCGAGCGCGCAGAGGCGTTGCGGCAGCGAGGCCAGCGCGCCGAACCTGCTGCGTTCGTCAACGCCGTGCGTGACATGCTGGCGCAGAGCCGTGGCCGCACGCTTTCTGCGGGCGAAAAGAGCTGGCTTGCCAAATCGTGTCAGCGTCTCAGCACCGAAGCGGCGCGCGTCGACCAGATCAGCATCTACGATGCGGAGGACGCCATTGAAGCCGTCGTGCGCAAGCTCACTGCGAGCTAACGGAGCGCTGCTTTGAGAAACCGGGATCGTTTCTCGATCGCCCATCACTGTAGACAGAGGGGGAGCGCAGTTCAATGGATGCGGCTCAACTGGAACAGATGACGGCGCTGCCGCAGGCAAGCGCGGCGCAGTTGGCTGCGGAAATCGCGCAGTTGCGCGCTGAAATCCGTCAGCGCGAACAGGCGTCCGCGGCGCTGGCGGTTCGCAACGCCCAACTCTATGCAGAGCTGCAACGACGGCTGGCGGAGAGTGAGAGCTTCAACCGTGTGCTGGTGAGCCTGCTGCAGAAAACGGTGCTGGAGCAGGTGCTGGACATCGTCTGCACAGAAGCGCAGGGATTGATCGGGGCGACGGGCAGCGCCGTGCTGCTGCTGACCGACCAGGCCTGGCTGGAGGTGCGCCACCGCCTGGGCAAGCCGCTGGCGGCGACTGCGCCTGTGCCAGTGGCGGGTTCGCTGGCAGGGCAGGTCGTGCGCCAGGGCGAGCCAGTGCTGCTCAATGACCCAACGCGCACAGGCCAGCCGCACATCGACCAGTGGCCCGTGGACTTGAGCGCATTGCTGGCCGTGCCGTTGCAGGTCAACGGCAGCGTCATCGGGGTGCTGGATGTGGTGAACAAGGCGGGCGGCTTCACTGCGGACGATGTCTCCGTCATGTCCGTTTTTGCCAACCAGGCCGCCATGGCGATCGAGCACGCCCGGCTGCAGCAGCAGGCGGAGCAACTGGCGGTGCTGGCTGAACGGCAGCGACTGGCGCGCGACCTGCATGACTCGGTCACCCAATCGCTCTACAGTGTCACTCTGTACGCCAATGCCGCGGTGTTGGCGCTGGCGGCGGGCAAGCACGCGGTCACCGCCAGTTACTTGCAGGAGCTGCAGGAGACGGCGCAGGAAGGAATGCGCGACATGCGGCTGCTGATCTTCCAGTTGCATCCGCCTGTGCTGGAGACAGAAGGATTGGTGGCTGCCCTGCAGGCGCGGTTGGCGGCGGTTGAAGGGCGCGCTGGTCTGCAGACCGACCTGCGGGTGAAGGGTGAGCGCCGTTTGCCGATCGACATCGAGGGCGAACTGTACTGGATTGCCCAGGAGGCACTGAACAACGTGCGCAAGCATGCCGCAGCCAGCCACGTGACGGTGCAACTCCACTTCAAGCCGGCATCTGTCGTGCTCGAAATCGTGGATGATGGCGCAGGCTTCGATCCGGCGAGCGTGCCGGCCGAGGGACGGGGGGGCTTGCGCACCATCGCTGAGCGCACGGCGCGCATCGGTGGGACGTTGATCTACGACAGCGCCCCGGGCCACGGCACACGCATACAGGTAAAGGTCACATTGTGAACGATGAAAGCGCACGCAGCGCAGCCATTCGCGTCTTGATCGTGGACGACCACGCGATTGTGCGGAGAGGCATACGCGCCCTGCTCTCGGAAGCGGGCGGATTCACCATCGTGGGCGAAGTGGATAACGGGCAGAGCGCAGTGCTCGCCGCCGCTGAGACGCAGCCAGACGTCATCTTGATGGATCTGCTCATGCCAGGGATGGATGGCATCGAGGCGACGCGCCAGATCACCGCCCAACAACCGCAGATGCGCGTGCTCGTGCTGACCAGCTTCGCCGCCGACAACAAGGTCTTCCCTGCCATCAAGGCGGGCGCCGTGGGCTACCTGCTCAAAGACTCCTCGCCCGATGAGCTGGTCAGAGCCATCCGCCAGGTGCATCGCGGCGAGCCGGCGCTCCACCCCAGCATTGCGCGCAAATTGCTGCAAGAGGTTGCCCGCCCGCCAGCCCAGGAAGCTGCGCCGGAGGCGCTCACGGCGCGCGAGTTGGGGGTGCTGCGGCTGATCGCGCAGGGGCTAAGCAACCAGGAGATCGCCAACCGGCTGGCCGTGAGCGAAGCGACCATCCGCACCCACGTGAGCCGCATTCTCGGCAAGCTGCATCTGGCAAGCCGCACGCAGGCTGCGCTCTACGCAGTGCGCGAAGGGCTGGACGCTGAGGACGCAGTCGATGCCGACGCGGGGTAGCCCGTGCCCCGGCATGCCCCTTGCTCCTCCCCCGCCTGCCCCCAACTTCCATACACCAAACCGCGTACATCGAAGCGCGCAGCGCCGCCTCACGGGGCGGCTATTTTGATTGGCGTATTCTCGCGTTTGCGCTGACGACGGCGGCTCCCGTATCCGATAGGCTGTATATGGAAGGAAAACGCCCTTCTAGAAGAGCGGCAGCCAGACCTGTCGCATAAGGACAGGAAGATGGAGAGACCCATGTCAGACACAACACAGAAAGTCCAGGATGCGGTGCACGACGTCATGAATGAACTCGAGGACGCCGCACACGATGTCAAGAACAAGATCAAAGACGCTGCGCACGACGCCAGGAACACGGTCAAGGATGCGGCGCACGACGCCAGGAACAAGGTCGAGGACGCGGCGCGCGACGCCGAGAAGCAGGCTGAGGACGTCGCCGAATAGATGGACAGGCGCGACGCTCTTGTCGGGCCGGAGAGCACAATGGCTGAAACCATTGGTCGGAAATTA
>Ga0272446_1002427_pt1 | contig 25451 bp, 20 predicted proteins | sample YNPCB0061_FD_194587 | JGI IMG/M metagenome (GOLD analysis project Ga0272446, IMG submission 194587) | Hot spring microbial mat communities from Yellowstone National Park, WY, United States - YNP-CB-006-1 | ecosystem: Environmental > Aquatic > Thermal springs > Hot (42-90C) > Sediment | place...
CCCAGCTCCGCCAGCACTTCCGCCCGGTGGCGCCCGGCGCGGATCTCTAACTGCACCTGCCCGAACTCCGCCGCCAGCTCCGGATGGATCCACCGCAACTCCCTGCTGGTTTCCGCCAGCGCCACATCCAGGCTCTGCCCCGCCTCCACGCTCAGCACCATCAGATCGAGAGCGGACGGCAGCGCGCGGTGGATGCGGTGGATCCGCGCCTGCCGCCGCGCTTCCAGCACCCTGCCCGGCAGCAAGAAACCCGCCCCCGCGCCGCATGCGCCCGCCAGCAGCGCTCCTGCCATTCCCGAACCTTGCCACAGCGACGCCGCTGCCAACAGGACCGCCGCCACGGCAGCCGCCGCCAGCCGGATCCCGTGAAACAGCTCCGGCGCCGCCGGATGCCGGTACCCGGCTGCCGCCAGCCGCGCCCGCAGTCCCGCCGCCGCCGCGTCCGAGGGCGCCGCCGCCGTCCCCAATTCGAGCAGCGCTTCCAGCGCCTTCCGCGTCCACCGCCGTCCTTCCGGCGCCGCCGGCGCCGGCACAGGCGGCTCTGCCGCAGGCTCCCTTCGCAGCGCCACAGCCAGCGCGCCCGCCGCTGCCGCCAGCACGAACCCGAAATGCAGCACCAGAAGCCAGCCTGCGCTCATTTCTGCCTCACATCCGGATCTGGGCCATCCGCCGGATCACCACGTGCGCCGCGATGTTGGCCAGCACCGCGCCTGCCAGCATCGCCCGCCCCGCGGGCTTCTGCAACAGCGGCGACATCTGCTCGGGATTGATCCAGAACAGCAACACCCCGATCACCACCGGCAACGCGGACAGCACGGTTCCGGTGAGCCGGCTGTGCGCGGAAACCGACCGCACCTCCCCTTCCAGCGCTGCATGCTCCCGCATCGTCTCTCCGAGCCGCGCCAGCACGTCGTTCAGTCTGCCGCCATACCGGTTTTGCATCTTCACCGCGGCCGAGAACAGAGCCACTTCCGCAAGCGGGATCCGTGCCGCAAGGTTGTCCAAAGCCTGGTCCCACGGAATGCCCAGCTTCCATTCATCCCTTGTCCGCCGCATCTCCCCCGCCAGCGGCTCCGGCTGTTCCGCCGCCAGCATTTCGATTGCATGCGCCAGCGGATAGCCCGCCTTCAGCGCCCGCGACAACGAATCCAGCGCCTCGGGGAACTGCTCGGCGAACAAACGGAACCGCCGCGCCCGCGCCGCCTGCAGATACAGCACCGGAACCGATGCGGCCGCAACCGTCATCAACGCGCGCACCCATGGCGGAAACATCCCCGTCTCGGTGAGAAACAGCCCGACCGATGCCGCCCCGAACAGCATCACCAGCGTCGTCCGCCCCACCGTCCACGGGACCCCCGCCTGCGCGATCAACTGGCGCAACCGCTCCACCTGGCTGAACCGCTCGAGCAGCGCCGCCCAGATCCGGATCGTGCTCAACTGCCGCCCGTCCAGCAGGACGCTCGCTGACGTCTCTCTCCTCCGCCTCGCCTCTTGCACCGCCCAGTAAAACGAACCCGCCAGCAGAGCCGCAATCAGCCCGGAGGCGAAAGCCATCAACGTGAATGCGGCGCGCTCCATGGTGGCTCACCGTGCCGCAACCGCGCCCGCCGCCCGCTCCGCGGGATTCCGCGCCAGCAGCCGAATCTGCTGCAGCGCGTCGGCCAGCGCCAGCCTGTCGGCTTCCTCCGGCCGCGCCAGCACCGTCACCACGGGCCGCTGCGCCTCCCCTTTCTGCACCTGCAGCACCGCCACATCCTCCAATACCCGCCGCGCATACAACTCGCCCCGCGTGTTCACCACCATCACATCCACCCGGCTGCCGGGCTGCAGCATCGAGACCACGCCGTGCGAATCGGCCGGATGCAGGCTCAACGCCCGGAACCCTTGCGGGATCGCCGCCAGCGCTCCCGTCCCCGCCGGTCCCAGGCTCCCGGCCTTTAGCACTTCTCCTGCCGAAACCGGCCGCAACGCCACCTTCCCCGCGGCGTCGGAAACCAGCCGCAGCGCGCCCTCCGGCGCCGCCCCCTGCTTCCACGGCTCCACTCGCAGGTCCTCCCCCCGCAGCGTCGCTCCCAGCGCGATGTCCCGCGCCGCCACCACCACCGTCGCATGGGCCGACGCCGTCCCTCCGGCCATCTCCGCCGGCAGCAGCGCGTAAAACACCGCCGTCGCAACGGCGGCGGCCGCCAGCGCAATTCCGAACAGCGGCAGCAGATTCCGTTTCACAACTCTTCCTCCACGGCGCGCGCCATGGGCGCCTGGTATCAGTGAATCATGCATTCCCGCAAGGCAAGAATCCGGCGTTCCCCTGAGGCGCGCCCGGGAAGCGCCTGATGCGAACGCGCCACAAGCAGCGCCGCTACAATGAAATCAGTGGAAACCCGCCGCATGTGCCCGCATTGCCGGGCCTTTATTACCGTTCACGACAAGGTCTGCCCCTACTGCGATACGCCCGTCGGCCCGCGCGCCATCGACCGCCGCGACCCCGGCGGCATCCTCGGCGGCCTCGTCCCCACCGCCCAGTTCGCCACCATCGTCATCTCGCTCGCCTGCGTCGCCCTGTATCTGGTCACCCTGCTCGCCTCGGCCAGGGTCGGCGAGGCCAACGCCCTCATTCGCTACGGGGCGGCCCTGCCCCAGGCCGTCTTCGGCGGGCAATGGTGGCGGCTCATCACCGCCGGCTTCCTCCACGGCAATCTGATGCACATTTTTTTCAATCTCTGGGTTTTTATGGATCTCGGCCGCCATGCCGAAGAGATTTACGGCACAAAGCGCATGGTGGCGATCTATATTTTTTCCACCATCGGTGGATTTGCTCTCAGCATGCTGCGCGGCACCATGCTCACCGTCGGCGCCTCGGCCGGCCTCTTCGGCCTGATCGGCGCCATGATCGCGCTGGGCGTTCGCTACAAGTGGTCCGGCGAGGCGGCGATGATCAAGGGGTTCTACATCCGCTGGGCTGTTTACGGGCTTTTGTTCGGCCTTTTGCCGTTTTTCCGGGTAGATAACGCCGCCCATATTGGCGGATTGGCTACCGGATTTGTCTTCGGATATCTGGCCGGCACTCCCCGGCTTGTGCCGGATTTTACGGAAAAAGTGTGGACCGCTGCCGCAGCCCTCGCCATGGCGCTCACCGGATACGCCTATCTCCAGCTCGTCCTCTGGCTCTCCCGCGCGGCCTGAGCGCTCATGGCAGCGCGCCTGCCACCGTGTGCGGGCGCACCTGCAAGCGCGCCTCCTCGCCCGCCCCCAGCCGCACCTGCACCCCGTTCCGGATCCGCTCGCCAAACTCCGGGTCCTCCAGAAACGGCTCCCCAGCCCGCCACGCCGCCACACGGTAAGCCCCCGGCAACAGACCCGCCACCCGGGCTTCGCCTCCCTCGCCGGCCTCCACCGGCCACAGCAGTTCCGGATCCAGCCGCAACAGCACCGGTTCCCGCGCCACAAACACCACCGCCCGCGGCGACGCCCGCAGCCCGTCCGAGACCTGCACCGACAGCGATGCCGTCGCCGCATCCAGCGTGATTTCCAGCTTGTGCGCCGGGGCGCCGGGGTCGATCGCGAAGACCCCGTGAGGGCAAAGCGTGCCATTGTAACGGACCTCGGAGACCCGGTATCCGGGAACCCGGCCCGCCAACTGGAGCGTGTATGTGTCCGGAATCACGCCAACCAGCGCGAACGTCCCGCTCCGGCTGTCCACTTCCGCCGGCTTCGGCGATCCTGCCGTGCTGACTTCCGGCCTCGGCACCACCCGCAGCCCGCCCGCTGGCAGCGCCGGCTCTCCGGGCTGCGGCGCCCTGCCCGCGATCCGCACCGTGCCCTGCACCTGCACCCCCGCTGACAACGGAATCGCCAGCCCTTCGACGTTTTCTTCGCCGATGTCCTGATACAACTGTCCTCGCAGCGAGACGCCGGGTTCGGTCCCCGGCTGGACTGCCGAAAACAGATACCGGCCCGGCGTCAAACGCGACACTTCGAACACCTCGCCCGGCGTCACCTCGCCACGCGCCACGACCGAAAAGCCGCCCGCCGCCAGCCCCTGCTCCACACGGATCACGGCCACCGATACGGGCGCCGAACGCGCGGGCGCGTCCACGCGCGCCCGCACCGCCGCCACGCGGCGCTGGCTCACGCGAAACTCCACCCCCTCGATGCCGCTGCCCCCAACCGTCAAGGAAAGAGCTTCGCGCCGGTCGGCGGCGCCCGGGTACCACAGCTCCTGATACGCCCTCTGCTGCCGGAGCCGGAAATCCTCCACCGGCTCCGGAGGCCCGATCTTCGCCGCCAGCGGCGCGGCCGCTTTCAGGAAATACCGGTCCGGCGGCAGGCCCGCGAGCCGGAACCCCCCGTCGTCGCCTGTCACCGCTTCGCCGCCTTCCCGCACCAGCGCTCGCCCGCCTCCGATATCGCCTGCGCCTGACCGGCGGTACCGCCACGCAGTCACTGCCAGCCCGGCCACCGGCTTGCCCGTTTCTGCGTCCAACACCTTGCCCGAGATCGCGACCTCCCGTTCCAGCTCCAGCGTCACACGCAGCGTCTCTTCATCTGCTTTGATCCGAAGAGGCATTCCGGCGCCGCCCGCCCGCACATAGCCGGGAGCGGACACAAACAACCGGAACTCCGCCGGGCGCGCGACCACAAACGAAAACTCCCCATGGTCCGATGCCGCCACGGCCATCTTCGGGGAATCCGGCGCCACGCCGGCTTCCGATACCGGCGTGTCCCAGATGTCGCCGCTCCACCGCGCGTCCGGCCGGTCCCATCTCAGCAACACGACGCGCGCACCCGCCACCCCCTGCTTCGTGTCCTTGTCCACCACTTGCCCTTCTACTCTCCCCGGCTTCCCCTCGCCCGCCGGCGGCTGTATCGCGCCGGATGCCGCCAGCAGCGAAATCAGCACGACCCATGACCGTTCCATGCCGCCTCCTGGTGCTCGAACCGCCCGCACCGCGCCATCGGGCGGATTTTCCTTCCGTACAGAGACACCGCCAGAGTCCATCCGGTTCCCCTGATCCAGGCCCCCCGCACCATTTCCTTCGTTCCGGCGCGCCATGCCAGCACCGGAAAGCCTTTTTCGCCCCACTCTTGTCCTGTACCATGTACCCCCTTCCACGAGATGGGGGTAGTCCCCACGCCATGCCGGCATCTTCTTTCTTTTTCAATGATTTGCAGAAGTCGCTGCCCCGGCGCGCCCGTTGCCAGCAAAGCCTGCGGCTGGCCCGCAGTCCCGCGTCCTGGAACCGTCCGCCTATTTCGCCCCCAATTTCCCTCTGTTACGGTACCAATTACAGCGGGATTTCGATAGAATAGAGATCCCGGCTGGCAGGAGAATTTCATGAGCTTTTTGCGCGCCTCCGTCGCGGCATCCCTCCTTGCCCTGTCCCTTTCGGCCAGCCCTCTGTTGCCCGCCTCCGCGCTCGGCGCCGCCAAAACGGTCCAGATCACCAATGACCGCCAGTTGCTCGTCCTCAGCGGCGGCCGCTACAACGGGCTCGTCGATGGCGCCGACGTCGACCTTTGGTGCGTCGACGTGGAGCGGTTCGCCTCAAAAGGCAACACCTATACGGCGAATGTCATCCCCCTCGACTCGTGGACGCCGGAGGAGGCCGCGCTCGTGCGCAAAGGCAATTACAGCAACCAGGACTTTTGGTGGGATCTCGGCCTCGGCGCCGTCGAGCGCTACCAGGCCGCGGCGTGGCTCATTACACAAATGGAGGCCTACCGAAGCGGAACGCCGCTCCTGCCGGACCTGCACATCCAGCAGGCGGTCTGGGGCATCCTCGATGACGCCGAAAACCAGTCGATTTCCCTCACCCCGCTGGCCCAGGCGTGGATGCGCACCGCCGCTGTGGTGATCCGCGAAAACCCCGGCTTCGGCTTCGGCGAGTGGGCTGTCATCAGCGGCAATGCCGCCGCGGACGGCTCGTTCCAAGGTTGGCAATACCAGACGTTCCTGGCGCGGCTGGAGTCCGTGGCCCCTGCTGCGCGCTTCGGAGCCGGGCCGGAGCCTGCTCCGCTGACGGAGAATCCCGAACCCGGCACCTTCGCCCTCATCGGCGCCGGCCTGCTCGCCGGCGGGATGGCCGCGCGCCGCCGGCGGTGAGAAGCCCCCTCACACGATCTGCTCGTTCACCGGGTCCCACTTCACCTTCCGCTCCTTGAAGTAGGACTCCACGCTCATCACGATCGTCACCGCCTCTTCCCAGGCGCGATCCATCCCGCACCGCGGCTGATCCAGCCCCCGGATGGAATCGATCCAGTTCCGCATGTGGCTGGAAACCGGGTTCTCGCCGCGCTTCCACTGATACTCCGGCTCGGCCAGCCATGGCGCCAGCTCCGGGTCCAGCCCCCACTGTTCCGCCTTCTTTCGCGCTGCGTTCACTTTCGCTGTGCCCTCGGGCGTCCACTCCGCCGCATACAGCCGGCAGTGCCGCTCGGCGACCTCGATCGTCGCGTCCCGCCCGAAAATGTAAGTGTTCGTCCCGTGATGCCGGTTGTGGAACGTGCAGGCGAACGTCACGTTCATCTGCTTCTTCGGGTATTCGAACAACACGTGCCACTGGTCCGGCACCTCGCGGTCCTTCGTCCAGAAATACAGCCCGCCCATCGTCTGCACCGCCTCGGGAATGCCCATGCCGACGATCATGTTCACCCCGTCCCACTGATGGCTCATCAGGTCGCCCGCGATCCCCGTCCCGTACTCCCACCAGCACCGCCAGCGGAAAAAACGTTCCGCATCGAATTTGGTTTTGACCCCCGAGTACTCCTGGAACCGCTCCCAGTCGATCCGCTCCGGCGTCGCATCCGCCGGAAGCTGCTGGTTGTCGTAGCGCGTGTAGAACTGCCACTCCGGCCACGGGTTCGTCCTGTCGATGTAGGTCCGCGCCAGGCACGTCTTGCCCAGCCGCCCCGACTGGAAAAGCTCCCGCGCCTTGATGAAAGTCGGCTCCGAATTCTGATGGTGGCCGAGCTGAAGCACCACTCTGTTTTCCCGCACCGCCTTGCGGATCGCCTTGGCTTCCTCCAGCGTCCGGCACAGTCCTTTTTCCACGTAAACGTGCTTCTTCGCCTGGGCCGCCCGCACCGCCATCGGCGCGTGCCAGAAGTCTGGCGTGGCGATGACCACCGCGTCTACGTCTTTCGCCTCCACCGCTTTCTCCCACTCCTTGGTGAGCACGGCTTTCTTGTTGAACGCCGTCTTTTGCGCGCGCTCAAGATTGGCGTCGTACAGGTCGCAGATCACCGCGATCTCCGTGTTCGGCGCCTCCTGCATCCGCTCCAGCAGATAGATGCCCCGCGTGCCCACCCCCACCACGGCCAGCCGCAGCCGCTCGTTCGGCTTCGGCTGCCCGAGCACCGCCGGCGCCGCCGGCAGGGCGGCGGCGGATTTCAGAAACGTTCTCCGGGCTGTTCGTGTGTCGCTCATGGCGGTTGCTATTCTACTCCCCGCCGGGCGCGCTCGGCGTCACCGGGGACTGTCGATCGGCACCTCGGCGAAGAACAGTTCCTTCCCGCTCACCCCTTCCCGGATGCCCGTGATGTAGAGAATCGCGTCCCGCCGGTATCGCGTTTCAAAGTAGAAAAACCCCTGCGCCGACTCGCCTTTCAGCAGGGTTTTCGCCCCAAAAGCGCGCGCGTCAAATTCCACTTTCATCAGCGGGTTTTTTTTCTTCGGCAGCGGAATCGGCGCCTTCGGCCCCATGCCGGGCCGCCTTGGCCCCACCAGGGAAGGCAGCTCCCGCGCCGGCGTCGGCTGCACCTCGTACCGGCCCGCCTGGAACGCCACCCGCATCCCGTCGAGCATCAGCGTCTCCTCGCCCCGGTTCTCCAGAATCAGCAGCACCGGCAGCACGCCGTGCTCGTTCGGGTTCACGCCGCCGAACAGCGGCTTGGTCTCCTCGTCCGTTTCGAACTTCACTGCCGCCAGCACCAGCGGCCCCACTTTCTGGTGCGAAGGGTAACTGTCGGCCGGTTTCGGCCGGAACGGCGCCTGCCCCGTGGCCGCCGCCAGCATCAGCCCCAGGCTTACAATCAGTGTTTTGCCCACGATTTTCATCTACGTCCTCTATTGGATCCTTCAGGCCCTGGCCTTCCCGGTCCTTCTACTCTACCTGTCCGTGCGGGTCTTGAAGAACCGCCGCTACCTCCGCGGCCTGTCCGAGCGCTTCGGCTTCCTGCCGCCGCACATCCACACGACGCTCCCCGGCGCTGTCTGGTTGCACGCTGTCAGCGTCGGCGAAGCCCTCACCGCCGCCGTGCTTCTCCGCCGTCTCCGCCCGCTGCTGCCCGGCGTCCCCGTCTTCGTCTCCACCACCACGCTCGCCGGCCGCGCCCTCTGCGAGGAAAAGCTCTCGGGCCTCGCCGACGCCGTCTTTTATGCCCCTCTCGACTACCGTTTCGCCGTGCGCCGCGTTCTCCGCCGCCTTCGCCCGGCCCTCCTCATCGTCATGGAGACCGAGATCTGGCCCAACCTCTTTCGCGAAGCCCGCCGCTCCGGCGCGCGCCTGCTCATCGTCAACGCCCGCATCTCGGACCGCGCGCTGCCCCGCTACCTCCGCCTCCGCTGGTTCTTCCGCCGCGCTCTCGGCTTTGCCGACCGCATCCTCGCCCAGGACGCCGCCGCCGCCTCGCGCTACCGCTCCCTCGGCGCGAAACACGTCGAAATCGCAGGAAATCTCAAGTATGATTTCGACCCGGACGCCACTCACATTCCCGCCGATATCGCCGCTTTTCTCGATCAACTCCGCCCCGGGCCCGTCTGGATCGCCGCCTCCACCATGCCCCCCGCCCTCCCGGGCGACCCCGACGAAGACGACATCGTCCTCGATGCGTTCCAACAGCTCGCGCCCCGCTTCCCCCGCCTGCTTCTCATCCTCGCACCCCGGCGCCCGGAGCGCTTCCAGTCCGCCGCGGACAAGCTCTCCTCCCGCGACATCTCTTTCTTGCGCCGCTCCCGGCTCGCTGCTTCTTCCTCTGTGTCCCTGCCCGGCGTCCTCCTGCTCGATTCCATCGGCGAGCTGAACTCGCTCTTCCGCGCCGCCACGGCCGTTTTCATGGGCGGAACCTTCCCCCGTCGCGGCGGCCACAATCTGCTCGAGCCCGCCGCCTTCGGCGTCCCGGTTCTCGCCGGCCCTCACATGGAGAATTTCGCCGAAATGGCAGACGAATTCCGGCAGAACAGGGCAATGATTTCCCTCGATTCTCCGGCGGAACTTGCGCAGCAAATCGAACGCCTCTGCTCGGATTCCTCGCTTCGCCTGTCCCTGGGCGAACGCGCCCGCTCTCTCGCCGAAGACCGGCGCGGCGCCACGGAACGGGCGGTGGCGGCCATTCGCCAATGGCACGATGCGGGGCTGCCCCGCCCGGCCGGTTTTCAACTCCTCGCCAGCCTCTGGCTCGCCGGCATGGCCCTCCACCGCGCCGCCGCCCGCCTCCGCCCCGACAACCCCGAGAAACCCGTCATCAGCATCGGCAATCTTGCCATGGGCGGCACGGGCAAGACGCCTTTCGTGCGCTTCCTCTGCCGCGAACTGGCCGCCGAAGGTCTCAGACCGGCTGTTCTGATTCGGGGCTACAAGCGCCCGAACCGTCACACCGTCGCCGCATTGCCCGGCGAATTGCCGCCGGTTGCCGACACCGGCGAGGAAGCCCTGCTCATCCTCCGCGACCGGACCGCCGCCGTCGCCATCGGCGCCGACCGCGCCGCCGCCCGCCGCAAGCTCCTCTCCGGCCGCCGCTTCGCTCCCGATCTCTACATCCTCGACGACGGCTTCCAGCACTGGCGCACCCGCCGCGAACTCGACATCGTCCTCATCGATGCCATCGACCCCTTCCGCGGCGGCGTCTTCCCTCATGGACGCCTGCGCGAGCCCTTCTCAGCCCTTAGGCGCGCCGGCGCCATCGTGATCACCGGCGCCGCGCCGGGCCGCCCCTGCAAAGGGCTCATCGAAGAGATCCGCCGGCACAACCCCGCCGCGCCCGTCTACCGCGCCCGCCTCGTTCCGCAGGCGCATTTCGACGGCAGCGGCTCGCGCGTCGGCGCCTTCTGCGGCATCGGCCAGCCGGAATCGTTCCGGCGCACCTTGTCCGAGATCGGCGTCAAACCGGCCTTCTTCAAAATATTCCCCGATCACCACCACTACCGCGAGGCCGATATCCTCCCGCTTCTCGAACAGGCCGGCCTGCTCCTGACAACGGAAAAGGACTTAATGAACCTGCCGCCGTCCTTGCAATCGGAAGATCGGATCGAGGCCTTGTCCGTCCGGTTGGAGCTGGACGATCCGGCGGCCCTGCTGGCGCAGGTTCTTTCCTCCGTCAGCGCAGCTCGCGGATCTTCAGGCTCCTGAACCACGCCGCGTCGTTGTGATGCTGCAACGCGATCGGCGTGCGCCGTTTCGGGATCTCCGTCAACAGCCGCCGCACCGGATGCCCTTCCTTCCACCGCCTCTCCACGCTCTCCCTCACCTGCCGGTCGTCCAGCCGGATGTCGACCACTTTCACCCCGTTCAGCCAGTGCTCCACGTGCAGCCCCCGCAGCACGATCCGCCCCTCGTTGAACTCGCCCGCCGGCTTCGCCGCCGCCTGCGCCGGCGCCGCCATCCGGTACAGCGCCCCGGCGCGGCTCGACGCGTTGTACAGCGCATCCAGGTGCCGCTTGTCGTCGATCACCTGGTACTCGAACGCCACCGGATAGACTTGCGCCCCCGAACCCGGCTTCACCAGCTCGCGCTTCGCCGTCCGGTGCTCCAGAAACCAGCCCACCTGCTGTTCAAAATTCAGCCGCATCCCCTCCGGAAGCTGTTTCTCGTCCACCAACACCGAATCCTGGATCAGGTACTTCACGCCGCTGTTGGCCGCCGGCGCCACCTTCCACTCAAACGCCAGCTCGAAATCCCCAAACTCCCCCAGCGTCAGCAGGTCCTCGCGCAGAACCGGCCGCGGAACGGCCTTCAGACACCCATCCTCCACTGTCCACGCGTCGCTCGCCACCGCCGCCCAACCCCGCATCGTTTTGCCGTCGAACAGCAGCTTCCAGCCCGCTTTGCTTTCCGCATCCGTCAGGCGGTTCGGCGCCGCAACCTGAGCTGCGGCCCCCAGCGCGGCTGCGGCAAAAAGCAAAAGCCGCCCGCAGGCGGCCGCCAGTCTTGACCTCATGGGATTCATCCTACTTCTTCCTGCGCGGCGGCGCCTTCTTCGCCGGCTCGCCCTCCGCCAGCAACGCTTCCACCACCTTGCGGATGTTGGCCTCTTCCATCGCCGGGCTCATCCGCGGGTCTTCGCCCCGGAAATGCTCCCGGAGATTCCCTTTGCGATCGATGAATGCAAGCTGCGGGTACGACACGCGCAACATCATGGGCGTCTGCAGGAAATTCCTCGCCGACGCGTCATTGTAGACGGCGATCGGAAACAGCGCGCCCGTCTCCGCTGCAAAAACCGGAATCCGCGCCGCCGCTCCGGGATCCACCGCCAGCCCGATCGCCTGAAACCCCCGCGGGCCGTATTCCCGCTGCAGCCTTGCCAGAATCTGGCCCGAAAACTTGCACCCCGGGCATGTCGTCAGCAGAAATTCGAGCGCCACCACCTTGCCCCGGAATTGCGAAAGCCGCATCGTTCCGCTTCCGCCCGTCACCGGGGCGAATTCAATCTCCGGCGCCGGACGCGGCATCTGCCCCGCCGCGGACGCCGCCAGGCATGAGGCCAGAAGCGCAAGCGCGCCCGCCCGCATCACGATTTCCTGCCCCCGGATTTTGAGGCGCCGGCGGAATTTTCCGCCGCCAGCTCCAGAATCAACCGCCGCATATTGGCCTCTTCATTCTTGAAAAACTCGTCCCCGCCGGGGAAATAATGCCGGATGATTCCCCTCTTGTCGATAAAAACAACTTGCGGGAAATACATCGGCGCATTGGAATTCTGCGCTTCCAGCCACGTGTAGGCCTGCTCGCGCGGCGTGTAGCCCACCGGGAATTTCAGCCCCAGGTTGCTGACGTAGGCCGGCACCAGCATCCGCGCCTCGGTCAGCGTGTTCGGGTTGATCGCCGCCCCCAGCGGCTGGAATTTGTCTCCCAGCTCGCCGTAGAGCTTCTGCATGATCGAGGAGCACGTGGCGCAGTGAGGGCACGTCGTCAGCAGGAATTCCAGCACCACCACCTTGCCGCGGAAGCGGCTCAGCAGCAGGTGCTCCCCGCTGTTCAGGATGATTGTCAATTCGGGCGCGGCCTTCGGCGGCTTCAACTGCGCCATCAACGGGGAGGCCCCGGCCAGGGCGAGAAAGTCTCGGCGTTTCATCATGACGGGAATTTCTACTATATCGCAGGACGCGCCCTGTCCTCAGCAGGTTGCAGCCCTTCCACCGCCGCCACCGCCTCCCCGCGCGCCTCCACCCGGAACCGCCCGTCGGCGTTGCTGCCCTCCAGCAGCCCCCGTCCCGCCCTGTGCCACCGCAACCCTTCCGACTTCCCCTCCAGCACCCGCCGGTACCGCTCCACGAAATCCTGCGCCGCCGCCGCTTCGCTCATCCGCAGCGACCACCGCAGCGCCGGCTTGCCCGTCGCTTTGTGTTCCAACAGCTCGTAGCTGCCGCCCCGCCACTGCGGGCCCAGCCGCTCCGCATCCTCCTTCCCGCAGTACTGCCGCAACAGCACCCGGATGTCGAACTCCCCCAGAACCCCGGACGTCACCCGACGGTATTCGCCCTCCCGCGCCGGCGCCGGCGCCGCCGGCGCTTCGAACCGTCGCTTCTCGAACCACGCCCCCGGATGGAAGATCTCATGCGTCGTCGCCGGCGGCCGCTCCAGCACCTCCCGGAACGCCTTCTGGCCCAGCTTCTCCACGGCAGCCTGCTGAAACTGCACCCCCGCCGTGTAAGGGAACAGCAGCGTCTCCTGCATATACAGCGGCGACCGCCCGAACACCGGATAACTCGCCGCCGCCATGGTTCCCAGCATCGGCAGCATCCTCTCCATCGCCGCGCGGTTCTCCGTCAACGAGCCCATCCCCAAGCGCCCCAATTGCCACTCCAGCATCACCCACATCGCTTGCCCCTCCACCACCGCCAACCGTGCCGCCTGCTGTTCGCCCGTCTTCGCGCCCTTGTCGAGAAACTTCTCCATGCTGTAGTGCTGGTCCGCCAGCGCGTGCGACAGCTCGTGCACCAGCACCGCATCTTCCAGCGCGCCGCCGCTGCCGTCTTCCAGCAGCAGCATCCGCTTCCGCCTGTGGTCGTAGACCGCCGCCGCCTGTTCTGCCAGCAGCTCCACGGTGGCCTGCTTCAGGTCGAAATCCCTCGGAACCAGCCCGAACAGCTTCAGCGTCGTCTCGTCCGCCCGCACCTCTTCCGGCTTCACCTGGCGCTCGATCTCCCGCTCCACGTACTCCTTCCACTGCGCCCGCGTCAGCGTCTCCGCCGGAACCGGACGCTTCTGTTCGAGCCCGGTGATCCGCGCCACCTCCCGCGTCAGTTCGCGGATCTTTTCCGCCGCCGGCGTCTGCGCCAACGCCGGCAGCGCCAGCAGCGCCGCCGCCGCCAGGGCCGCACCTGTCTTCCGGATCCGTATCAGCCGCATTTTCTGTGCCGCCCGTCCGCCCGGGCTCGCGCCCGGATGATTCCACCTTACCGCACCCGCCCTGCGCCTTTGCTACACTAACCGTTTTGGAGGTCGAGTTGGCAGAAAAGAATCCCGAAAAGCTCTACCAGGCCGAATACATGGGCAACGGCACGTTCATTATCCACAAGCCCAAGCGCAACCCGCGCAAGCTCCGCCAGCTCCGCCTGAAGAGCCCCAACCCCGGCATGCGCAAGTAGCTCTTTCCGCCCGCCTCGATTGGGTCCCCTGGGCACGGCCCTCACACGTTCAGACCCGCGACCGAAGCGGGCCGTTTCGTCAGAGCCGCGAGTGAAGCGGCCGTTTCATCAGAGCCGCGAGTGAAGCGGCCGAAGGCCGCGAGAACGAGCGGTTCCCACGCGGCCATCCATTCAGGCCGAGGGAACGAGCGGTCCCAACGCGGCCGCCTCGAAACCCGGTTTCCCCTCGCGCTCGCATGATGACCGCTCACTCCGGCCGGAATTCGTTGCGAATTCCGGCCTCCGTTCGCGGCTCCGAAAGCGCAAGCGTGCTTCTGCGCCGCAATCGAAGCGTCTTCAGAGCCGCGAGTGAAGCGGCCGAAGGCCCGCGGGAACGAGCGGTCAGCGCTCTCGGCTGTTGGGCACTGTGAGGGCGGCAAAGGCGGATTTGCGGATGACGAATCGTGGGACGGCCCAGGCAGTGGATGGGGTGCCACGATCATTCTGTGCCTCGCCTGCCCGCAGCTTTTGCCCTGACGGCCGGCGCCCGGCCCTGCACACCCGCCGTCAGAAACCGCTGGCCCAGGCCCGGAAACCGCAAGATTTGTGCTGGGCGTGGCCCGCTCAATACTGCAACTTGTGTCCAACAAGATCGTTCTGCGAGAGAGCGGCCGCAACGAACACCGCGAAGATTCGTGAGTCCTCGTCATCGAGCCTTTCCTGCCAGGCCACCAACGGCTCTGGACTCACACAAGGGAACCTTTCGGCCGGGTTGCCCAGTAGCGTTTGGATCGGCGCGTGCCTTTTCAAAGGCACTTCCCGTCAGGCCGCCGCGAGGGCCTATGGCACGGAAACAGACCGGCTAACGCGATGTGTTTTGCCCGGTATTCCGGGTCATTTCCGCCGGCTGGGTGAGCCATTGCAGTTGCGAAAGGGCGGCGGTTTCCCCCGGTTCGTCGAGCCGGTGGTCGAGGACTTTCGCGTGTTCCAGCTCGTTGTGCCGCGCGACGAACCGTGACGAAAGTCCGGCGCCCTTGTACCTGCCATCCGTCGTGAACCGGTGCATGACAACCGCTGGCGCGTCGGATTCTTCCCTCACTCCGACCATGAGATCACTCGGCGTCACGTGCAGTGTCATCACTTGATTGAAGGGGTCTTTCGCCCGATTGATGCAGGATCTGGGAAAGAGGACCCGGGCGACTTCCTGCGCCGGCGTGCCGGGAAGCTGGTATTCCGGACTCTCCTCGCGGGAGACGCCGCCCATGCGCTCGGGGTCAAGCGCAACCAGCGCGGCGCGCCGGTAACCGTTGGCTATCCCGCCCGCAAACAACAGCGGCTTGCCATCACGGGAGGCATCGGTCACGGCCAGGCGGTGCAGGTGGCCGGAATGCCAGTATTCCCCCAGCAGTTTGCCCTCGCCGGAGAGCAGGGCGATTTGGGAAGGATACCAGGTGTGATGGACGCTTGCGATCGCAATTCTCGCCGCCCCCCGCACACGAAACACGAGCAGGTTCTCCGGATTATACGGAGGGCGGAACTCCTCCGGAAAACCATGCGCCGCCTGCCCGGGTTGGAAAGACCAGCGAACATCGCCGGAACGCGAATAGCAATACACCATCGGATTCCCCCCCGATCTCGGGTGCGCCAGGAAGACGACTTCCGGCTCGCCGTCGCTGTCGAGGTCGCCGACCCAACCCATGTTAAGGCCCCACACCGCAAAGCGCTGGTAATCCGACAACGCATAGCCGAACCTCTTCGTCCACAGCTCCCGGCCGTGAACGTCCACCACCACCAGCGCATCCGCCACCACCCGCCAGCCAGCAGGGACACGCCGGGGAGAAACGAACAGCGCGCCTACGACGGCGAGCGCCGACAACAACACCCCAACAAGAATCCCCACCCGGCCGAACGAACGGCGGCTTCCCGCCCCTCCGGCAGCCGCTGGAGGCTCCGCCTCTCTCGGCGCCTGCAGCCACGCATCCAATTCCTCCACCGACACCAGGACGCGCCCACGGCCGCCCGGCAGCCGCCGCACCGGCAAACCCCGTTCCGCCTCCCACTTCTGCGCCGTGCGCACGTTCACGCCCAGGTAGGCAGCGATCTCCTTCCACGAGCTCAACAAACCACCCGGTTGCGGGCCACCCTGGTCAGCCACGAACTCTCCCTCTCGGTTCGACACTATCACAACACGGTCAGAAGACACCTCAACGCCACGGGACTTGTCACCGGCTTGAATGCACCTGCCCGCATCACTGAGTTGCTCCTTGCTCGGGCGGAGGTCTCTCGCGCCGGCGTTGAAACTCGCTACTCTCAGCGGCTTCACACACCGCCCCACTCGGCCGGCGGCGGCAACCGTTTCCGGCGTTGCGACGCGGGCGACCGCCTGCATCGCGGCCACCCCATGTGGAATTCCCTGTCTTGTGACGCAGCCGTGGCCGCTGCACCCGCAGCTTCCTGTCCCCCAGTTGCACGCTGCCCGGCCGCGTCCCGGAATGCCGGACTTCGCCCGCGCCCGCCCGTGCGAGAGCGCCCCCGCCCCCATTTCATGGATCACCGGCCTGGCTGACGCTTCCGATCATTTCCACCAGCGGTAGCCGCAACTGCCTGTTGGCCGGGCAAAACCGTTCTGTTGCCCCGCTGCCCCCTTGGCGGCGCGCTTCACAATCTGATAGCGTTTCTTCAAGGCGGTTGGCTCCTTTGGGATTCAGGCTCTTCGTCAACCGGGTTTTATTGACGCCGGCCGCCGCACTCTGTCAACCTTCAAGCAATTTTGGCCCCCCCTTCTCGGCATGCTTCAGTTCGCTCGAGTGGGTTCTGCGGCCTTTTGCGCCTTGGAATTACAGACGGCTGGCCGCAGAGAGACCGCACCGCCCCAGTCCGGTGGGATGCGGTCGCGCGCCAACTCTGGAGGAAATCCATGAACAAAAGACACCTGATGGCCGCGCTGGCGATTTTCGCCAGCCTCGCGCCGATGCCCGCGCCGGGTCAGCAATCCCATGTCAATCTCGATTGGCGCCCGCAGAAGAACACGGAGAACCTCCTGCCGTTCACGGCCACGCTGAATTCCCCGGAAGTCCGCGACGACGGGACGGTCACGTTCCGCCTGAAGGCGCCGGCGGCGCGGGAGGTGCTGTTGACCGGCGCCGTGCTCACGGGGCTCGGCAAAGGCAACAAGCCCGTTCCATTCACGAGAAGCGACGACGGCGTATGGACGCTCACCGTGGGGCCGCTGCCGCCGGACATGTATCAATACCACTTCCTGGTCGACGGCGTGCGAGTGGCTGACCCGAACAACACCATCGCCGGCTCCACGGCCATGCCTCCCTTCAGCACGCTGGTGGTGCACGGCAGCGCGCCCGCCTGATATGACGCCCGCAACGTGCCGCACGGAACGGTCAGCCGCCGCGCGGCTTCGAGAACCACCCGGTGATCTACGTCAACCGCTACGATGTCGAAAAATACCTGGCCTGGCGCACCGCCCGCGATGGCCGCATCTATCGCCTGCCCACGCCCGCAGAATTCGAGTACGCCGCCCGTCGAGCCGGCCGCTGTCCCGGCTGCCGCCCCGGGCGGCCGCGGCAAACGGAGCCATTCGTTGTGAGTTTTTCAGGCATGGGCAGATCTATCCATCCGATGGGCCGGCGCCGCTGCACTGCCGGAGGCGGGCCGCCCTGCGGCCCCGCCCCCGGCCTCGTCGCTGGATGAGTCTGCGGCCAGCTATCCCTCGGCAGGTTGGTCTCCACCAGAGCCCGCCTCCGCTTCACCGGCACGAACAGACTAACATGCATCTTCCCAAGCCCTGCCCAAAAGACGACATTTCTCCTTAGCGTTGACACAATCGGAGTTGACACTTGCCTCCGAGGCTGCTCGATGCTGATAATCGGAATACTGTCCACGGACCCGGCCGCAGTACCCGGAACCGTCTTCCTGCTTGAGGGATGGGACTCAAGGACAGACACGGCCATAACCAGGATGTTCCGCCCGGGAAGGAGCCAGGATTCTTGAACACGATTCCGGCGTTGGCCCTCCATGTCCGGCGGGTGTTTTGGAGACTCATTCGGCGACCCAGGCTCACAGTCGCTTTCGTCGTTCTGGTCGCGCTGGGCCTGAGTGTTGCAACGGCGGTTTCTCGCATGTACATGGCCATCCTTAGGCCCACTCCATTTCACGAACCGCAACGCCTCTACAGTGTGATCAGCATCCCGCGCGCCGGCGGCGACCCTCAGCGAGGCGTGTCGCCCGGTGACTACCGAATCCTTGAGGAGATCGCACCGAGTCTGGGAGTGGTCAGCGGATATCTGCTTTTCAGCCGCCCGCTCCGAATCGGCGGCGAGGATCTCAACGTATCCGGCGCCGCTGTCTCGGCTTCGTTTTTTGAAGCGCTGCGGATGCCAGTGCTGGTGGGCAGGACTTTTACAGCCAAAGAAGACCGTCTTGGCGAAGAGCCCGTTGCGGTGATCTCGGAAACGGTGTGGCGGCGACTTTTTCACTCTTCCCCTCAAGCTCTGGATCAAATAGTCCACCTGGGAGATCGAACCTGTCGTGTCATCGGGGTTGTCCCGAACCGGTATGTATTTCCCTCCGGTGTCGGCATATGGATTCCCCTGAATCCGGAAGCCGCGCCTCTTTGGCGAATCCGCAATGTGCCAATCATGGGAGCGCTCGTGAGGGCGAAAGACTCGGAAAGCGCCTCCTCTGTTGCAGCCAATCTGGCCCGCCTGGGAGTCAATGCATGGGCCGAACTCCGGCCCATGCCGCTGAACGCTTATCTCACAGATCGCGTCAAGGGGCCGGCCCTTATCCTCTTCGGCGCGGGCCTGCTTCTCCTCTCCTTGTGCGTCGCCAGCATGGCGGGCTTGCAGACGGCGGCCGCACTGGAGCGCCGGCGGGATCTGGCTATCGAACAATCGCTGGGGCTGAGCCCGTACATGCTCTGGTTTCAATTCCTGGCGGAGGGGCTGGTGGTCGGAGTTTGCGGCTGGCTGTTTGGCCGGCTGACGGCGGACGCCTGCTCGGCACGCTTGGCCTCTTTCATGCCCTCGGCTGATTTTGCGCTCTCATCCAGTGTTTCAGAAACAACGATCGCATTCGCCGGCTGCTGTGCGGTTCTGCTGCTTGCCGGCGTCTCCGCGGTGGCGACTTTTGTTGACGTGAGTCCCAATCTCGCGCTCTCGCGCGAGCTGACGGCATCAACTACCCGAAGGAAGCGCATCGTGTGGAGCAGCCTGGTCTCTTTTCAGGTGGCAGCCTCGGTCGCCTTTCTGGCTGTCGGCGCCGTCTTGCTTCTGGACTACATCCGTTTCACGCGGCGCGCAGTGGGTTTCTCCCCCGAGAACGTTGTCACATTTGAACTCAGGTTCTCAGGCGGCGGAGCCTCGCCGAACACATGGTCATCAGAAATCCAGGAAGTTGAGGACTCGCTGAGGGAACGTCTCGGCGGAGTTCAGGTAGGGCTTTCTTCGATGCTGCCTGGCTCGGGCCAGATCAACCTTGCTGATGTGCGGCTGGGCGCAGCCGGCCCGGCCAGACAAGCCGATCTGCGCATCGTGGGCGGCGAGTATTTCGACCTGTTAGGCATCCGGTTGGTCAAGGGCAGGAAACTGGCGCGGAGCGATGCCTCCCACGCCCCCCTCGTTGCACTGATCGATGAGACCGCTGCTCGCGCCTGGTTTGGGAGCGAGGACCCGGTCGGCCGCGAAATTCTCATCGGCGCCGCCGACAAGGCTCTTGCTGTCGTTGGTGTTGTCACGCCGGTCAGGCAGGACGTGTATGCGGACCCATACCCGACAGTCTATCTGTCACAAATGCAATTTCCCTGGCCGCAGATGTATTTCCTGCTCAAGGCTGATCGGGATCAGGGCCTGGACCGATTGCTTCACAATGCTCCCAAACTCGCAAAAAGCATCAATCGGAGAGTCGTTGCCGACAAGGTCATGACGCTCGAAGCGGTGGTGGACGCGAGCTTTGTCCATCGCAGGGCTCGGCTCATCGTGGTCGTATTGCTCGGAGCCATGGCAGTGCTGATTGCTGGAATCGGCGTCTACACTCTCGTCTCGGCCAGGATCCTCGATCAGCGCGTGGAAGTCGGTGTTCGCCTGGCGATGGGGGCGACCGAGAACAGTGTCCTCCGCCTGCTCCTCGCTCGGGTCGGGCTTTTGGTCATCACAGGCATATTTTGCGGCGCCGCTGCAACTGCCGCGCTCGGGGTGACGGTGGCGTCAGTTATCCCGGAATTTGCGGGTGTCAATGTGTGGTCTCTATCGGCTTCCGTCGGACTGATTTCCGTGGCCGTTCTTCCTGCCGTGATTGTCCCGGTTCGCAGACTTGTTCGCCGGGGACCATCCGCACTCCTGCGCGAGATGTAGCAGGTTGCCGGGAACGGCCGACACAACATAACCCCGGATTTGTCTTTGGCGTCTGTGTCGGCTGAAACTCCATGAGAGGAGAAGACCGCCACCAGCAAGAGGTGTTCCTATGCGCCGCGCCCGAGTATCTCGTGCCGCCCTCTCACACGCTGCGGCCCATCCGGGCGGGGGAAGGGAGATGATCGCCAACGCACTGGAAGGCCCGGCCGCATGTTTTCTTGGCGTTCGCACCGAACTTGCCGGCAAGCTGGCCAAGGCCCTTGCCGCCTCACCCGGCTGAGCGGCCTTCCCGTCGCTTCCCGGTTGCCGCCTCGCTCTGGCGCCCGCGCGAATGCAGTATGATTGGCGCGGAAACCCGCCCGGAGAACGCCCATGCGCCTGCTGGTCTGCGCCTTCTTCTGCTTCTTCACAACTGCCGCGCAGAAATTCATCCCTGTCCGCGGCGACGCCAACGTCCTCGATTTCGAGATCGCCGACGCCCCCCTCACCAACGCCGAGTACGCCGAGTTCATCGCCGCTACCCGCCACACGCCGCCGCTGCATTGGGAGAACGGCCAGCCGCCGCGCGGCTTCGAGAACCACCCGGTGATCTACGTCAACCGCTACGATGTCGAAAAATACCTGGCCTGGCGCACCGCCCGCGATGGCCGCATCTACCGCCTGCCCACGCCCGCGGAATTCGAGTACGCCGCCCGCGCCGGCCGCCCCGGCGTGTTTTACCCCTGGGGCGACGACGCGCCGTCGAACCAGGCCAATTTCGACCCCCGCGGCGACCGGCCCTTCGCCGCCTGGCGCGAGCACCTCAAGCCAGTGCGCTCTTACCCGCCCAATCCCTGGGGCCTCTATGACATGGCCGGCAACGTCTGGCAGATGGTGCATACCGATCACGATCCGGCCACGCAGCGCTATATCTTCCGCCTCCACCACCCGTACGAGAAGGAGTCCGCCGTCATGGGCGGCTCCTGGGCCCGCTCGGCCGCCTACCTCCGCATCGGGGTCCGCGGGGGCGCCGGCGGCGCCGGCATCCGCCATCCCGACCTCGGTTTCCGGCTCGTCCGCGAGCCGCAGGGCTCGTCCCATTTCCGCCGCCAGCCGCGGCGGCTCGCGGTAGTCAGAACACAACGCGGCATTTTTGTTTCATGGCAGCTCCTGCCCGGGGAAGAGCGCGCAGGCTTCCACGTCTACCGCTCCTTGCGCCGCGACATGGCGGGCGAACGCTTGACGCGTCAACCATTGGCGGACCGCACCGCGTTCCTCGACCCGGCGCCGCCCGCCGGCCGCCTCTACTACCGCGTCCGCCCCGTCGCGGAGGACGGCCGCGAGGGCGCGCCCTCGGAATGGGGCGCCGAACACCCCGATGCAGGCGGACTGCCCGTGGCGGCCCTCTTCCAGCCCGGCATCCGCCAGGGCCAGGCCGCTCCCGTCTTTGGCGACCTCAACGGCGACGGCCTGCCCGATGTGGTCTTCCGCCTCGACAATCTCATCCAGGAAAACCGCCCCAACCCCGGCCTGCCCGTTGAACTGGAGGCCTTCACGAGCTACGGCAAGCAGCTCTGGCGCCGCCCGATGATCGGCTTCGACTCCTGCTACGGCAACGCCAACAACGCGCCCTTCCTCATCTACGACCTCGACGGCGACGGCCGCGCCGAGGTCGCCGCGCGCATCGAAGAAGACAACCAGGTCTGGCTCGCCGTCCTCGACGGCATGACCGGCCGCACGCTGCGCCGCACTCTCTGGCCCGCCATGGATTCCGACAACGCCGGCACCTCCACCCGCATCCACATGGCCGTGGCGTATCTCGACGGCCGCTCGCCCGCCCTCGTCACCCAGACCGGCCTGTATGAAAACGAGCTCTTCCACGCTTGGGATGCGCAACTGAAACTTCTCTGGAAATACGAAAGCACCGGCGCCACATCCGGCTCCGGCTCCCATCACATCGACATCGCCGACCTCGACGGCGACGGCCGCGACGAGGTCTTCGACGGCACCACCGTCCTCAACCCCGACGGCGCGCTCCGCTGGAGCCTCTACCGCCTGCACCCCGACATCGTCGCCATCAAGCGCATCCTCGGCCAGCCGCAGCGGCAGGTCTATTACGTCGTCGAAAGCAACACCCACGCCGGCGTCTACGTCGTCGACGCCGCCACCGGCCGCCTCCACTGGAAGAAGAACCGCGAGGACGACCCGCGCTGGACGCACGGCCATACCGGCTGGGCCGCCGACATCTGGGAGGGCTCGCCCGGCTACGAACTGCTGGCGAACACCGACGGCCATGAAGCGAAGGACACCCTGCTGCTGTCGTCCGACGGGCGCGAACTCCTCCGCCCTGTGCCTGGGTCATGGCGCCCCGTCAACTGGCTTGGCCGCAACGTCCGCGAGCTCCTCTCCGGAGATTCATCGCAAATTGTCCGCTTTGACGGCAAGGGCTTCGAGCAGGCCGCCGAGCCGCCGGCTCCCGGCTGCCGCGTTCTCATGACCGCAGACCTGTGGGGCGACTACCGCGACGAGATCGTCTGCTCCCGCATGGTCGACGGCCGCTGGACATTGCTCGTGCTCGCCAACACCGCCGATCCGCCGGGCCGCGCCGTCACCCGCACCGCCTCGCGCGAATACCGCCTGTGGCTCGCCCGCAACCTGGGCGCCGGCTACGGTTCGTATTTCGAGTGGGAAGACGGCCGCTGATCCTGCCTTCCCCGGCCGGGCAAAACCCCGGCGGCCTGGAATCGCCGATTGGCGTCTCGATGCGTTCGGGGGCGCGCCGTCTATCGGATGCGAAAAACGCCATTCCCCTTTCACCTTCTGCCACAAATCCGGGCGCAGGATGCAAAGCGCCCCTTCAGTCCGCATTCAAGGGAAATAGCCGCATCCTGAACACGCGTGTCAAGTGTCGGTTTTCTCGATCAATTTTTCGACATTCATCAGGAAAATAGCGGGCTTTCCCAGACGGTCGCTGACGAAAAGAATTTTCTGGCTGTCGGGCGTGAAAATCGGCGTCACCAGGGAAACTTCGGCCGCCCTGTGTTCGCAAAGGGAGAATTCCCGCCGGTTGATGCGCAGAAGAACGAGGATCAGAGGCGAGGCCAGGCTGCGGCTGGCGCCCACAAACACCGTTCCGTTGGCGTTGCGCGAGAAACGGCCGAACTGGCTGGTGGGCGCAACCAGGCGGTCTTCGCGGGAATCGAGCCGCTGTTCGCGGATGGTGGTGCGGGGTTTTTCCTCGGCCGATTCGTGCAGGTACACGACCGACTGCCCGTCGGGCGACCAGTGCGCTTCCAGCACGCGGCCTCCGGGCGTCTCGAGCTTCCGCCGCATTGTCCCGTCGAACGCCGCTGCTTCCACCTCGCCGCCGGCCGTCAGCCACAGCACCATGGCCCGGCGCGGATTGGGCGCGGGCAGCAGGATCGGCTCGCTGGCCGAGGCCACTTCCGACAGGCCGCCCCGCGCCAGATCGAGGCGCTGGAGGCGCCATGTGCCGCTGCGCTTTTCCGAGAAAAACACCGATGCGCCGTCGACCGAGGGGGCCAGCGGGCTGGCGCACTCGGCTTCGGCGGCAAGCGTGGCCAGCGTGCGCTGCCGCAGGCTCGTCAAGGTTACCGCAAGGATCCGACCGCCGTCGGCGAACATCGCCTCGCGGCCGGTGGCCGACAGCGTGAGCGTCTCCCGGGCAAACGATGCGTGGGAACCAAGCTGCCGGCTGAGCCCGGTTGTCAGATCCATCGCCCACGGCTGCCACTGCCCCGTGCGGTTCGAAGCATACAGCAACAACCGGCTGCGCCGGTCCACAGCAATCGCGGGCGGGGAAGGGAAGCGGCTCTCAAATTGGGGATCCGTGAGCAGCAGGACCTCGAACTCGGTGGCCGGGTCGAGATACTTCCGCCATTCCGGAGCGGGAGCGGCATTCTGGGCGGCCAGCGGCCCGGCCAGTGCGGCGAACCACGCTCTCCGGCTGAGCAACCCGGTTCCGCCCACCTCCGCCCGAGGACCCGTTTCAGCCATGCCGCTCCTGCGCCCGGAGAAAACTCTCACAATCGATGGATGCCTTCCCGCGCAGAACCGGTTGCAGGAAACACAGGGGCTCAGAAGGGGAAATCTTTGGCAGGATTCGGCGTGGTCATCGAAGACCGCGCCAGGTAGCCATAGGGATTGACCGCCACGCCGCCGCGGCGCACCTCGTAATGCAAATGCGGTGATGTGGCCCGTCCTGTCGCCCCGGTGGCGCCGATGAACTGGCCCAGCCGCACCTCTTGGCCGGGAATCACGTCAATGCGGGACAGGTGCGCGTACCAGGTCTGCAGCCCTTGGCCGTGATCGAGCACAATCAGCTTGCCGTAATTGCCCATCCAGTCGGCTTCGATCACAATGCCGTCGGCGGCGGCTTTCACCGGCGTGCCCACGGGCGCGCTGATGTCCACGCCGGTGTGAAACGCCATGTGCCCGTGGAAGGGATCCTCGCGCGTTCCGAAATTGCTGAGCAGCCGCCCCATCACCGGCCACAGGGTCGGCGTTGTGTGGATGAGCCAGCGGCGCGAAGAAAGGCGGGTGCTGGCAGTCAGCGACGCGGTGCGGAGCTTGTTGTAAGTCTCCAGGGTCTCGCCGAGCGAAGGCGTCAGCTTCACCGAGGTCAACGCCGGCTCCAATTCGGCCGGATACGCCGGTTGCCGGTGGATGCCGTACGCCATGGAAACTTCCGCCGCAAACAGCGACAGCTTGGCCACTTCCTCATTGGCCTCCTGCGCTTCATTCAGCAGCCGCTGGTACCGCGCACGCAACACTTCCGCTTCTTGCCGCAGGCTGTTGTAATTGGACACCTTCCACGCCATGCGGACGTAGCTCGACACCATCCCGAACAGCGTGAAACAGCCCAGCAGCGCCAGCGCAAGCACAGCGAAGACAATCTTCTGGTCGATGTGGAACCGCCGCAGCCGGCCGTGCAGGGAGTGAGCCAGGACTACGATAAAGTAAGACTGATTCATCGCGGCTCTCGCGCAGTGGAGGAGATCTGCGCCAGCGCCAGGACGACTGCCTGGCCGCCATGCCAGTTGATGAGCATGAGATCAACTGGCCGAAGTTCTAAGACTATCCCACTACGGGGACGATGTCAAGGCCCCGAATTGGGTCATCTAAAATGTCACCGAAGCGAGGGGCGTTGGGTCACGAAGAAGGTAACCGTAGCCGGCTGGCGCCTGCCCTTCCCGCCATGCAGCGTTGTGGCCGGCGCGGCCACCCGTCAAGGGTGCCCTCCGGCTCGCTGCGCTCGCCCTTGACGGGCCCCGGCCTACGCTCGTACGCCAGCCTGCGGCCCACTC
>Ga0272446_1002428_pt1 | contig 25448 bp, 24 predicted proteins | sample YNPCB0061_FD_194587 | JGI IMG/M metagenome (GOLD analysis project Ga0272446, IMG submission 194587) | Hot spring microbial mat communities from Yellowstone National Park, WY, United States - YNP-CB-006-1 | ecosystem: Environmental > Aquatic > Thermal springs > Hot (42-90C) > Sediment | place...
TGGTCCCGAGCGCAGCGAGGGATGGGCCGCAGGACCACAAAGCGGGCGCGTAGCGGGCTCACCTTCCGGGTGAGCGTGAACACAGCCACAAACGTCACAATCCATGCTCCTTCTCAATGGCCACCCAGCGGTCAACTGAGGTTTTTAGGTTCATGACTCCGCCTTATGCAGGGCAATGATGAGGTCCGCCTCGGTGCGGGAAATCCCCAGCCGTTCCACCAGTTCCTGGGCTGAGGCACCGTTCCGCGCCAAGCGCACGGCCTCCACATGGATGGTCTTCTGAGTATCCAGGGCGGAATCCGCGGGGGGGCGCAATTCCAGCGCCTCGACGCGCGCCTTGAGCGCCTCCAGTTCCTGCTGGAGCGCGGACAGGCGTGGCTCCGCATTGCCCCTGCCCCCTGGCTTGCGGCGGCGCGAAAACACCAACACCTCCAGCAAGTAGACCACTGTGGCGAGGACCACGGCCATGAGCAGTTCACGGCCCGTAAAGGTCAGGTTTTCAAGCATTGAAATTGGATATCCAATGAGGTCAACGGGTTGCGATGCCCTGTTTACGGCAACAGGCTTCAAAGACTTGAACCCTGGCCGGGGGAAGCGGCTAGGGAAAGGCCTTGATGAGGCGCGGACCGCGAATCAGGCCGCTTTGCATGCCATGGAGGTAAAGCTTGCGGATGAACTGGGGTTCTTCGCCTACCGTCTTGCTCAAGCGAGCACCATAGAGACCGTTGATTCGGCGGTAATCCCGGTTACGCAGGGCCGCGCAGCAGCCCCATACCGGCCCCCGCCACAGGCGCAGGTCGCCGGACCTTTCCTCCACATACCCGGCTCCGTCCAGATGCATGCTCTGGGTCGAACCGCTGGCCAGGGACAGGCGCGTGGGCTCGAGGCCGATGTAGCCATAGTGGGGAAAGGCCTCCAGATGGCCCGCCAGCATGTGGTCGAAACCAGGCGGAAACTCCACTACGTTGTCGTCGATCTCCACCAGGATCTCTCCCTTGGCCGCATCCATGATTTCCCGGTAATAGTCGATGGAATCGTTGCGGGCGTTCCAATGCACCTGGCTGATGCCATGGCGCGTCAGCACCTCGGCCGTATGATCCGTGGAGGCATTCACACCGACGATGATTTCATAGTCGTCCGAGGCCGCCTTGGCCTTCAGGTCCGCCAGGCAACGGTCCAGGAGATCCGCACGGTTCCAGGTGAGGATGCAGAAACTGAAGCGATGGCGGGGCACGAAATGCGCCAACCGGGAACGGGCGCGCCGCAACATGGCCCTGTGCTCCAGGTGCTGTTGTGCGGGCAGATGGGCAAGAAACTGTTCCGCCTGGTCCAGCAGACCGAAATAGATCAGGAACTCTAGGACCATGTGGCCGCCATGGGGGTGAAGCGGGTGGCGCCGGATCACCCTGTCCACCATGTCCAGGCAGATGCCGATGGACCTGCTCAGAGGCAGTCCCGTCAGGACCTTGTAGAGATACTGGGCGATGCGGTCCAGGGGCCGAAGCAGGTGCTCGTCCTCGCACAGGGTGAGGAGTAGTTGCCGAACCGCATCCGGACGCCGGGCACGCAGCATATCCAATGCCCGCAGGAAGCCATCGCTTCCGGATTGGCCCGTCAGGCCGAAGTGGGACAAGGCCAGGGCATCCGTTTCCGGGGGACGGGTGTTCCAATAGTGGGACAGGAAGTCCACATCCCCCTCCAGCCTGTCCGCATCCGTACTGTTCATGATGTTCCCGCCCATACCGCCCAGGCCCAGGGCCGGGCCGAGTCCGCGGTCCTGCCGGGTTACTCGGGGTCGCCGCGCAATCCCGCGGCGATATTGCGGTTGATGTTGATGAGGATGTCCAGCTTTTCCGGGGCCGGATAGGCCATGACCTCGAAGATGCGACGATCCACGAACACGCTCAAGGCCAGCAGGTTCTGCTTGATCTCCACCGGCAAAGGGTTGTCCGGCTGAGAAACCTCGGACTGAAAGAAGCTCCACACCCGCTGGTTGTACTTGAGCGCCTCGTCCAGCATGGCCTCGTGATCAGGGGCGGACCAATGCTGCTGCACCAGCTGGAGCCTGAGTGCCGCCTTGTTCAGCACCGAGGCCTCCAACTCGCGCCCGGAAAGGGTGGACTGCTCGACGCTTTGATATGCCTCAAGCGGGTTGGCTGACATGGGTCACTAACTCCTGTTCATAGGTGATCAGTTCCATCGTCTGCTTGAGGGCCTGGTAGTAACGGCCGGCAAGCACTTCTTCGCTGATGGCGGCGATTCTCTCCGCAGTACTGGGGGCCGCGGCGAGGACATCCTTTACCAGCGTCCAGTACAGCTGATGATAATGGGCCAGCTTGGCGGGTTCCATGTACATGAGTTGGATGCTGAGATAGATGCGTTTGCAGGGCGTGTTCGCCTCAGCCTCCGTCATGATGTCCTTTTCCCGCAGGATGGGTACATCGTTGAGCACGGAAATACTGCTGCGGCTGTCGCCGTTCACCAGGACCGCCCCGCCGATGAACAGTTTCTCGTGGGGCTTAAGATCAAGCCGCAAAGGCATTTTCCATGCTTCCTTCCAATATGCTGTCAGCCGATGGACAGGATGGCACGCACGCCGACGCCAATACCACCGAGGGAGGGATGGCTGGCCACGTAGTGCTGCACCTCGCCTGCCCGGGTCCGGGCACTGGAATCCCCGTCCGGTCCGAGATTCGATGTTCCCACATAGCGCACCACGTCCTGCCACATGCCGGCCTGGACATCGTGGACCATGGCCTGAACCCTGGTAACCGCATCCAGGGCCGACTTGACCTCGGCGTCGCCGGCCGTGCGGGGATCCAACTCCGGAATGGCCGGCACATCCCGGAGGGGATGAGGGGGAACGGCAGGCAGCGTGTCTTGGCCCTCCCCCATTTGGGACAGTTGCGCCTGAGGCCGGTGCTCGGGCGGAAAGGTCAGTGCATCCAGCTGCTTGCGCAACCCGGAAATGGAGTTCAAATAGGCGATGCGCTGGGGATCGTCCTGGGCAAAGGGCGGGTACTGCTTAATGATCTGCCCCAGCTGCTCCTTGATTTGCTCCAGCAAATCATCCGCCCGATGCAAACTTGATTGGAACTGGCGCAGTTGCGCCGCCGTCTCGGCGCGCTGTTCCCCCAAAACCCGAATCTGGGCAAACAAAGCAGAAAACCCCGGACGGTCTGGATGACCGGCCGAGGCCTGTCGAGGGTTCTCCACGGCTGCCCGTCCGCGCGATGGCGCCCCGGTTGAAAATGGCACGACATCGCGAGGAGCGGCAACGTGTAGGAATGAGATACTTCCTGACTCGTTCACCATTTTGGCCTCCTCGCCGGGAACCGAATCGCTTCAGTTCCCGGACTTTGGATCACCCGATGCCGCTTAGAACAGACGCAGGACCGACTGAGCTGCCTGAGACGCCAGCGAGAGCGATGTCACACCCAACTGCTGCCTGGTTTGCAGCAGAAGCATGTTGGCGCCTTCCTCGTTGGTGTCCGCGTTGGTCAGCTTGCCCGCGCCATCCACCAGGGTATTCACCATATTGGTGATGAATTCCTGGCGGGTGCTCAGGATGGACAGGTTGGCCGCCAGCGTGGCGCTATTGGTGCGCAGGGTGGCCAGGGCGTTGTTGATGGTGGTCTCGATGTTATCCAGACCTGACTGGGTAGTCAGGGCAGCGGACGACAGGTTGCCGGAGCCGGTCAGGGTGCCACCGGAAATCGCCAGACCCGACGCGCTGCCATTGAACCCGCTCATCACCAAGGAGGTGCTGGCCTGCTCGTTGAAGTTCACTGTCAAGGTCACCGTGCTACCGGCGAGGAAGTTCACACCCTTGTAGCTGGAGTCGGCCACCGTGTTGTTGAGCTGACGCACCAGTTCGTTGTACTGGGTGGTAAGCCCCTGCAGTTCCGTGCCGGAAGTGGTGGAGTTGAGGGCGGAGCGGGCCTGGGTGACCACGCCTCGAATGGATTCCAGCAGGCGGTTGGTAGCCGTCACGCCGTTGTCCGCCGCCTTGACGGTCTGGATTGCCTCGCTGATGTTGTCCTTGAGGCCTTCCAGCAGGCCGGCACGCTGGGTATGGGCACGGGCGGCGAAGAAGTTGGTGGGGTTGTCGATGGCGCTGTTGACCTTCTTGCCGGTGGACAGCCGTTCCTGGGTGCGGCCCAGCAGTTCTTGGGTGTTTTGCAGGCTAACCAGGTTGGCCCGCATCGCGGAGGTCAGGGTGATGTCGCCGAATGCCATGATGAAACTCCTTTCTGGGATGGATGACGGGAAATTCTTTCCCGGTTTGGATCGTGACGGCTTGCCGGTTGGCAGGGCCGTCCAACCCTTTTACGGCAGGGTCGAAAAAAACTTTAGGACTTTTTGGAAGTGCTGAATAACTCCCCTCCCCCTCGGGGGGAGGGGTGGGGGAGAGGTAGGGTATCATAGAAAAATCAATCAGTTACCCTCTCCCCATCCCCTCTCCCAGCGGGAGAGGGGGAAATAAATCAGCGTTTCCTTTTTCCGTGGCGCTTACAGGGGTAGCGCTTACCGGGGCAGCCAGGCCCTCAGCCACACATCCAGATGGTCTTCCAGCATCCAATGGGCCCGGATATGGTCGCGCAGGGCATCCCCCTGGCGGGCCAGGGCGTCCCGATCCGCCACATGCTCGCGGATCGCCTCCACCCAGGCCTTGAACTTATTGGGCACCCGGGTCACCGGATAGGCGCCCCGATAGGGCGTGATGTCCGTGCAGATGACGGGATACCCCAGCACGCCGTATTCCAGCAGGCGCAGGTGGCTCTTGCCATGGTTGAAGGGGATGTCCTCCAGGGGGGCAATGGCCAGGTCCAGGTCCAGGCTGGCCAGCTTGGCGGCGTAGTCGTCCAGTTTCACGGGCTCGTGGAACTCTTTCACCAGAGGGCGGATGGCGTCCGGGCACATGCCGAAGAAGACCCAGTCCACCTCCTCCGCCGTGGCCTGCACCACATCCACGATCAGGCGCAGATCCCCCGCGTGGGTGGCGCTGCCGGCCCAGCCCACCCGGGCCTTGCCGCCGCCCCGCCGTTTGGGCGTGAAACCGCCCCAGCGGGCCTGTTCCAGATAGTTGGGCACCACCACGATCTCGTCGCAAAGTACCTTGAAAGCCTCGGCCAGGTAGTCCGTGGACACCACGAAGCGGTGGCACAACCCCACCGCCTTGCGGAATCGTTTGTTGAGGTCCTTCTGCTCCACGAACAACTTCTTCTGGGAGCTCATGATGGGGATGTTGGTGATCAGATCGTCCAGCTCGTAGACCCGGAAGGCCTTGCTGATGCGGGCGATGCGCTGCATGAACTCGATCTGGCTCCACTCCAGCTGGCGCTGGAACACCACCGATTCCGGGTCCATGCGGGCATATTCCCGGGGATGGAAATAGCCGGCGGCGTCCCAGCCCATGACCTTGCCCGCCTTGGTGAGGGCGCGCATGGGGGCGATGATGCGGTATTCGCCGCAGCCCATGGTGTCGGCATGGATGGACAGGATGCGGGGCGCGGGCCGCCATTCCGGGTCCCAGCAAAGGGCAGGCGTGGGTTCCGGCTGGAAAGGCAGGATCAGGCTCAGGTTGCGGTTGTAAGCCGGATCATGGGCAAACCAGTGAGGCCACTTGGCCACCACCGCCTCCACTTCCCGGTACAGGCGCTTGTACTTCTCCTCCCGTGCCATCCGCTCCACGTCCGGCGCGGCCTGGCTCACGGATTCCTCGTGGCGCAGGGTGGCGTAGGGCGTCCAGACCACCTTCAATCCCCGGTCCCGGAGCTTGAGGCAATAATCCACATCATTGAAGTTGACCTGGAACATCTCCTCATCCAGCCCCCCCACCGCCTCGTAATGGGCCTTGCGGGTCAGCAGGCAGGCCGCCGTCACCACCGAATAGTCCTGGGGCAGCATGAGGCGGCCGAAATAGCCCGGATCGTCCGTGCCGGCCTGGCGGAACACGTGGTTGGAGCCCATGCCCCCCAGGCCCAGGATGGCGCCGGCATGCTGGATGGTGCCGTCCGGGTAGAGCAGCCTGGCCCCCACGGCCCCCACGTCGTCCCGCTGGGCATAGCCCAGCATCTCATCCAGCCAGTCCTCGTGCAGGATCTGGGTGTCGTTGTTCAGCAGCAGCAGGAATTCGCCCCGGGCCTCCCGCGCGGCCATGTTGTTCATGGCGGAAAAATTGAACGGCCCCGGGAAGGACAGCACCTTCAGGCTGTTGGACCCCAGGTCCCGCAGGGCCTGGAGATAGGCCAGGGTTTCCGGGTCGTCGCTGCCGTTGTCCACCACCAGCAGTTCGCAATGACTGTACTGGGTGCCCTCGATGAGGCTGGTCAGGCAGGTGCGCAACAGTTCCACCTTGTTCTTGGTGGGCACGATGACCGACACCAGGGGCGTGCCCCGGATGTGGTAGCGGAGGCGGAAACTGCCCGGCAGCATACCGTCCTCGATGTCGGCGGCCAGGCCCAGACGCGCCAGGTGGCCCGCCAGGCTGTCCCGGGCGGCGGCCCACACGGCCTCGCTCTCGCGCCGGCAGTGGCCGCCGGCCTCGTGGCGGTGGTAGAGCACGTCGGCCAGGTGCCCCACCTGGGTGTCGGCCAGCCGTTCGCTGGCCCGCAGGGCCAGGTCCCAGGACTCCACCCCCTCCGCCTCGGGCCGGTAGCCCCCCAGTTCCGCGAACAGCCCCCGTTCCAGCAGCAACAGCCCCCCCAGACTGAAGGGGGCAGCGCGCAGCATGTCCGGGTTGAAATCCGTCTTGAAGAAGGGGGTATGACGCTCCCCCTCGGCCGTCAGTCGGTCCTCGTCGGTGTACAGCATGCCCCATTCGGGGTGGCGCAAGGCCTTGTCGGCCACGGCGAAGGTGGCATGCAGCGCGAGCCGGTCTCCCGCTTCCACCATGCCCACCCAGTCCTCCCCGCCATCGGCGAGCTGGCGGTTCAACACCATCAGGGCCTCTTCGGGCCGGGCCTGGAGCCAGGTGATTTGGGGCAGGTCTTCCAGGCCCGCCGGCGCGGGGATCTCCGCCACCACCACCAGACGCCAGCCCTTGTGGAACTGCTGGGACAGGCTCTTGATGTTGTTGGCCAGCAGGTCCTCGTCGCCGCCGCGACAGATCACACCGATGCCCACCGATGGCGGGGATGTCCAGGACGCCATACGTTCCGCCATCCAGCGCAGATCCCATTCCTGGTAACCGTGACCGATCTGCCAGAGGGCGTAGTAGTCGGGGCCTTCCGCCGCGGCCTGGACCTGTTCCGTGGCGGCCGCTTCTCCGCTGGCGGGCAGGGGTGCCGGCGTTGCCGGACATTGCGCCAGCAACTGCCCATAGGTCTCGTTGACGAGCTGAACGCGGCGTTGGAGGGAGTGTTCCTGATACACCTTGAGTTGGGCCGACAAGGCGATCTGCAGGCGGAAATCCGGGTGCTCGATGAGCAGCTTGAGGGCAGTGACCCATTTCTCCGTCTTGTTGTCCACCAGCAGGCCGGTCTTGCCCTGCTCGATCACATCCTTGTAGGCCGGCACGTGGCTGTAGATACCCGCCATGCCCAGCGCGGAAAACTCCAGCCACTTGATGGGGCTCTTGCAGGCATTGAAGGCGTTTTCCGCCAAGGGGGCCAGGCCGATGTCCAGGTCCAGCCCCTTCATGCGCGCGGCATAGGCGCCGTAGTCGGGCGTGAAGGGCACCGCCTCGGCATTGGGGTGGCCTGCCCAGCCTGGCGGCATGGCGCCGATGAACTTGACGCGGATGCGCTTGCCGTATTCCTGACAAATGACGCGCAGGGCCTCGTCCAGGATCGCGAAGTCTCCGTCCCTGGCCGAGGTGCCCACCACGCCGATGTTCACCTGGCGACCGTTGTCGGGAGGGCGCCGCTCGAAGAGGGTGTAATCCACCAGGTTGGGCAAGACCTGGACCCGAGGGTTGTAGGCCCTGAGGCGCTCGGCCAGGGCCGGGGTGGACACCACCAGGGCCGAGGCCCGGCGCATGGTGGCCTCGATGTAGGGCACATGGCTGGCATATTCCCGGGCATGGAGATTGTCGGCGGGCAGGTCCAGCAGCAGGTCGTCGCTTTCGTACACCACCGGCTTGCCGGAGGCAAACAGGGCCTCCAGCACGTGCTGGGTATCCGCCCCGGGGAAGATGCGGGTCACCACGTGGATATCCGCGTCCGGCACCACCTCGGCGGACCAGTTGCCCTGGCCGTCCTCCTGAATGGCCCAGACCAGTTCCCAGGCCCCGGCCAAGGCCTTGAAGGGGCGCAGGAAACGTATCTGGGGACAGGCGGAAAACCGCACGTCGCGGGAATAGACGGCGATGCGCCGGAGACCGGCGCGGGGGCGCACGGCGGCGGCCTGGGTCGCCTGTTCCGCCGCTGCCAGGGGCCGGGCCCGCACCACGAATTGCAGGCACTTGAAGTCTTCGAACTCCTCCGGCGTCATGTCCTTGAGGATGAGCTTGTCGGTGGCCACGGTAGTGGCGCCCGGGGGCAGTTGCAGGTGCATCAAACGGCCATCCGCCGTGCGGGCCCAGCTTTCGATGGCATAGCCCGTTTCGGCGAACAGCTTCTCGATCTCCACCCTGGTGAAGAAACGGATGTGGGTAATGTCCAGCAGACCTACGGGGGCGTAGGGAAAGCGGCCGTTGGCCAACTCGTTCAACAGCCACAGGTTGCGGGCGTTGGGAATGCTGGCGATGACCTGGGCGTCCGGCGTGAGGTAGGGCTTCAGCCGCACCAGCACGCCCCAGGGGTCGTACATGTGCGCCAGCACGTCCGCCAGGATCACCGTGTCGATACTGCCCGGCATGATGCCCTGCCCTTCCAGGTCCGCGTCCTCGAACTTCTCGCTGATGACCAGGTCCATGCGCCCCCGGGCCACGGCAGCGGCGGCCTCGGAAAGCTCGATGCCCGCCACCCAGGCCCCCGGGTAAAGGGCTTTCAAGTGCTGGGCCGTGGCCCCGGTGGCGCAGCCGATCTCCAGCACCCGTCGGGGCGGACGGCCGAACTGGGCCACCACTTCCTTGCGGGGCACGTCCGGGTAGAACTCGTCCGCCTCCCGCTCGCCCGTCGTTTCCCCCAGGCTCTGCCAGACGTAGCGCTTGCCCGTGTCCTGGGGCGTCTGCACCAGCTTGTGTTGGGGTTGGGGTAGTTGGGGCTGGACCTGAGGCTGGGGCTCGAGCTCTCCCCCCATGCTCACCCGCATGGCTTCCAACACCACGCACATGCGCAGGGCGGATTCGCCCCGCTCCTTCACCGCCATGAATTTTGGCGAAGCAGCCTGGGCCTGCGCCAATGTGTGCCGCCGATATTCCGGGTCCTGCAGCAGACGCGTCAGAACGGAGCCCAGCGAATCCGGAAACGCCTGGATGATGCCCTCGTCGGCGCCAAAGGCCGGGCCCAGGACATGGACTGCGTCATGCCAGAGGTTGACGGCCGGCGTCCCCCCCAGCATGGCCTCGATGAGCAGCGTGGACTCCACCGCCACCAGCACATCCGCCGCCAGCACCCAGCCCGCGGCTTCCTTGAACACGAGGACATAGTCCTCCCGCGCAATGCCCAGGCCGGCGGCAATGGCGGCGATGCGATCCGCCGCGAACGCGGCATTGGGGGGCCGGTCCTTGATGACGCAATTGAGGCCCACGCCGGCCTTCCTGAGATCACGGCAGGCCGCCAGGAACACGGCAATGGTCTCGTCGTAGACCCGCTCCGCCGTAAAGGCGGTCAACCCCGCGAACCAGGTGGTGCCGAACACCAGGGTCGGCAGGCTTGCATCCAGGCCGTGGGCTTCTATCAACCCCCGGCGCACAAGGGGGCGCAACCTGTCCCGGTCCAGGAAATTCTCCCACTCCATGCTGCCCACCGGGATCAGGCTGTTTGCCGGTACACCCAGATCCGCCAGGAAATCCCCTTCCCGCTCGCCGATCACGCAGTAAAGGTCCGCCTGGGCGGGCTGGTGCACGGTATACATGCGTCCCATGTTGCCCCCATGGCACACATGGATCACGGGAATACCCCGGGCCTTGGCCCATTGCACGGCGGTACGGGCCAGCTGCATGTACTCCTCGGAAACCAGCAGGGCTTCCACGGGCTGGGCAGCGGCCGCGGCGTCCAGTACGTCGACAACGCGCATGCCCACCAACAGCCTCTTGGACAAGTCCCCGGGCACCAGGAGCGATGCCCAGGGCTCGGGTACCTGGCCTGTCTCATGGAAGGTCTCACGCACGGCAAGCGCCCGCTGTTCCGACATGGCAACCTGCGTACGCTCGTCCACGCCGGTATTCAGACCTTCCAGGGCAACCACCCGTCCGCCACCCTGGGCCGCAAGCCTCGCCAACTGGTCCGAGACATACTGGCCGAGGGTGTAAACCACCCGCGCATGTTGCCCCAGGTAGGCGGACAGGAGGCCCTGATGCTTGGGCCACAACAGACTGATCAGCGCGACTTCACTCATGGCCGGCCTCTTCTGAATGGGAGGCAAGGGCGACACTCATCATCGCCCGCACGGTTTCATACTCCAGGCCCGGCCCCAGGGGCACTCCCTTGTAGGTCAACGCTTCCACATAGGCGGCACCTTGATGCCAGCCGCTGGCCAGGCTGTATATCTGCCGATCCAGGTCATAGGCCAGCAGCCAGTGGTCCAGCAGTTCGGCATGGGCGGGATCGAACCAATCCGCCAGGTCCAGGCTCTTGCCCGCCTCTTTCAAAGCGGTCAACAACTGGAACAACACCAGGCGATTGCGGGGATGGGCGAGATACCCATTGCATCGTTCCCGCCAGGCCTGGGGGGCAAGGGCCAGGAAAGGCGCCAGATCGTCCAGGGAGAGTTGGTCCGGCAGCGCGGCGACCGCCGCCTGGCGCTGCACCTGGCGGGCCGTGCGGCCATCATCGGGCGATTTCTCCAGGACCACCATATAGCGGCCACTGACCTGGGTGTTCAGATGTACGAACAACTCCTCTTCCAGGAAAGCCAGGAATTCGAACAGTTCGTCGTCTTCCGCGATCCAGGACTTCATGCGCTCCCACACCCGGCCATGGGCCCAACCCCGTTCCAGCCACAGGTTCTGGTCACCCCCCACCGTACCGCTGTAGGGGTGGATGCCTGCCAGGCTGATGCCCCGCTCAGCGGTGAAGTCGGCCAGTTCCGCGACGCCCAGGCGCAGGTTGTAGCGCGAGGGATCGTCGCCCCACAGGCCGCTCAATACTTCCGGCGTCTCCATGCCATGGCTTTTCGCCACGGCTTCGATGTGGTCGATGGAATAGACGTCGAACACAAGGCGTCCCCCAGGCCGCACCACGCGCAGCCATTCGGACAACACCGCCCGCCAGTTGGGAAAATGGGTCAGGACGTTGAGGGAAACGAGGGAGTCGAAGGACCCATCGGCAAAGGGAATCGCGGTCACATCCCCCACCTCAAGACGGATGGAGTGGCCACCGGCTCGGCGCCGGCATTCGTCCAACATGGCCTGGGAACTGTCGATACCCGTCACGTCCAGCCCTGCCGCCAGCAAGGGCAGGCTCGCCCGCCCGGTGCCGATGCCCACATCCAGCACTTCATTGCCCCGCACATTGGCCGCGATCAAACCGGTTTCCACCCGATTGATCAGGCGATTACATCCTACATTCTCGGTCACCCGCCTGGCGTACCAGTCGACCATGCGTGGATCGGCCCATGCGCCGGTCTTGTAGGCGATGATGTCGCGTTCACTGACCATTGGTTTCCTCGTCGATAAAAAGATCCCAGGAAAGGGGGGTGCCCCGGCGCGCATCCCGCGCCAGGCGCCGGCCCAGGAGCTGGTCGTAGTATTTCGGCGCCAGGCCCAGGCCGGGCCGGATGGCACGCAGATTTTCCGGGTTGAGCACATCGCCCCGGGCCATGTCGCGCACGATATAGAGAGAACGGCGATACACGCGGGAAGAGGCCTCGGCCTCCGTGGGGCCATACCGCACCTGCCCCAGCGCCTGCCAGGCCCGTTCCGTCTCGGTCACCAACGCGGCCAGTTCCTCCGGCTCCAGGGAGAAGGAGGCATCCACGCCGCCATCGGCCCGCCGCAGGGTGAAGTGCTTTTCGATCACCGTGGCCCCCAGCGCCACCGCCGCCACGGATGCCCCGATGCCGGGCGTGTGATCGGACAGGCCCACTTGGCAGCCGAACAGTTCACGCATGTGGGGAATGGTGCGGATATGGCTGTTTTCCGGGGTGGCCGGATAGGTGCTGGTGCATTTGAGCAGGACCAGGTCGCGACAGCCGGCACCACGGGCGGCCTGCACCATTTCATCCAGCTCGGCGAGGGTGGCCATGCCCGTGGAAACGATCATCGGCTTGCCGGTGGCCGCGACCTTGCGGATCAGGGGCAGGTCGGCATTCTCGAAGGATGCGATCTTGTAGGCCGGCACATCCAGCGATTCCAGGAAATCCACCGCACTGGCATCGAAGGGCGTGCTGAAGGCCAGCATCCCCAGTTCCCGTGCGCGGCTGAAAATTGGCGCATGCCACTCCCATGGGGTGTAGGCCAGCTGGTAGAGCTTGTGCAGCGACTGCCCGCCCCACAAGGGGTGGTCGATATGGAACTCGCCTTCGTCCACGTCCAGGGTCATGGTGTCGGCGGTATAGGTCTGGATTTTCAGTGCTTGCGCACCGGCAGCAGCAGCAGCCTCGACGATGGCCAGGGCCCGTTCCAGGGACTGGTTGTGGTTGCCGGACATCTCGGCGATGAGGAAGGGGGGGTGGCCGGGGCCAATAGGGCGGTCGGCAATGACGAATTCAGGGCTCATGGGGGTCTGCCTGGGGCTCCATTTTGCTGATACGCAGCGCATAACGCTGACCAAGGTGGTCGAAGAACGCCGGATAGCGATCCGGGTCCGCCACCCGCAACAGGTTGAACTGCTCGGCCAGGCTGCGCTTCGGGTCCAGCCGGCTGTCTTCCGGCAGGCGGCGGCGGTAGTGGCTGGGTTCTCCGATCTGCGGACGGGGACATACGCTGCCCAGGTTCGCCACGGCGTAATCCATCAGCTCCAGTTCCGCCGCGAACAGTGCGGCGTGGATCTCGTCCACCAGTTCGTGGCCCTGGAAGTGCAGCCACACCTGGTGCCAGATGGCGCCGCTGTCCACGGGGTCCGCGGCTTCCAGCAGGGTAACCGGGATATCGTTGCGGCCCTCCAGGATCTGCCACACCAAGGGGGACCAGCCCCGCCCCCGGGGCAGGTCGCTGGCATGGATCACCAGGGCCGCCCGGTACAGGGCGCGCAGCCGGGGCGGCAGGATCTCGTGGCAGGAAATGAGGAACAGGATGTCACCGCGCCCCAGGGCCTCTACCTGGGCCACGGCCTCCACCAGGGCCACCTGATGCCGGTCCGCCTGGGCAGCGCGCCAACGCTCCAGGTGGGGAAAGACCGGATGGGCCCGGCTGGAACACAGGACAGTGATCTTCATGGCGCCATCCTATCCGCCACCCGCGCCACCCCCAAGCCGTCCACCCGGGTCAGGCCGGCAGCGGACTGGGCCGCCAGATGCTGCGGGTCGTCCAGGACCCGGACCAGGGCGGCGCGCCAGGCCGCCGTATCCACCTCCCAGGCCGGCCCCAGCCAGGTATGCAGACCGGCATCCTGACCCGCCCGGGCGATGGGGTGCTGGTTGTCCGCCACGCTCACCACCACGGCAGGCAACCCTAGGCAGGCCCGCTCCCAGGTGGACACCCCCGTGGCTCCCAAAGCCAAGTCCGCCCGGGCCATGAGGGCGGCCATGTCGTCCACCTGGAAATGGACCTGGCACCCGGGCAGGCCGGCACAGCGGGCCGCCAGGGCATCCCTGTGGGCATGAGCCCCCCCGATCACCACATCCACTGCCACGGGCAGGCCCGATAGCGCCTCCAGGACCTTGCCTGTTTCATTGCTTTCATCCCCACCACCGAAGAACACCAGCAGGCGTGTCACCCGTTCCGGCCGGCGAGGCGCGACGGGACGATGGCGGCGGAAGCCGGGACGCAAGAGGGCATAGTCCGGGCCCAGCAGGCAGGTGCATTCCGGCGCCACCCAGGGGGCGTAGCGGCCCGGAGGCTGGAGGTTCTGATCCACCAGGAGTTGGCAGTGGTGAGGGCGATTGGCCATGTCGTCCAGTACCAGCAGCCGCGCCGCCCGGGGTGCCATGGCCTGCTCCCATTCCCGGTCCAGCTGGTAATGGTCCACCACCAGCCAGTCCACCCGCCCCACCCCCATTCGATCCAGCACCGACTGGCTGGCGGCGGCATCCGCGCGCCAGCCGGCCAGAGGGGGAATCCACTCGAGCCCATGCCCCCGGGCCAGGATGAGGGCGCCAAGATGGCCGTCCGTTTCCTGGCAGAGGAAGTGGCACCGGGCCCCGCGCCCGGCAAGCTCGTCCGCCAGGGTGAGGCAACGCATGACATGGCCGGCCCCCAGTGTTCGGGAGGCATCCGCGCGGAATATCACTCGCATGGCGCGGCGGCATCCTGGCGGGACTTGAGCATGGCCTCGGCCACCAGCCAGTCCAGTTCCGTATCGATGTCCACGGAACGCTCCCAGGGCATCACATAGGCATACAGGGGCTGGGCGATGTAACTGCGCACGGCCTGGAAGGCGGCCACATCCAGCAGGTGTATCGCCCCATTGGGCCGGAAGGCGGGTGGCAGCTCCTGGGTGCGCTTGCCGAAGAACGTTTCAAAGTACGGCAGAGCCAGGCCGTTCTCGACACGCAGCGCGGCAAAGGGGGTGTGCTCGTAGGGCGCGACACTCATCAGGAATTTCGCCCCCGCCTCCCGGAACAGGCGCATGGCCGCGTGGATGTCATCCACGCTGCGGAATGGGCAGGTGGGCAGGAAGATCGCCAGGGTGTCATAGACATCCCCTTGCGTCTCCAGCACCGACAGGGCATGCAGGGCAACCTGGACCACCCCGGCGGGGTCCCGGGCCAGATCGGCGGGCCGCATGAAAGGGACCTCCAGGTCCAGTCGCCTGGCCTCCTCGGCCACCCCTTCGTCCTCCGTGGAAACGATGATGCGGTCCGCCACGCCGCTGGCGCGCACCGTGTCCGCGGTCCAGGCCAGGAGGGATCGGCCCGCGAGCACCCGGACGTTTTTGCGGGGCAGGCGCGTGGAGGCCCCTTTGGCCGGAATCAGGGCAAGTGTGCGCGGCATCGGCTCAGTCCGCCCGGGCGTAGAAGATCAGGTTCCTGCCCACCCCCGAGGCGGCGCAGCCCTTGCGGAAGGCGATCAATTGATCCATGGACCTTTGCGCCAGTTCGGTTTCAAAGCGCAGGCGCACCTCGTGGGCAGCACGGCCTATGGCCCGATTCAGGGTGTATGCCGTGTCCCTGCTGAGCAGGAACAGGTCGATGGGGAAGTCCGCCAGCAGATCGGCCACCCGGAAGCCACAGTGCTCGAGTATCCGCGTGCCGCTCTCCACGTCGAAGTAGTTCAGGTGCTCGGGCGGCATGACCCAGAACTCGTCCTCGGCATTGCCCAGGGCCACGGCCCGGGTTTGAATCCAGGACGCCTCATTTGGCATGGCCACCCGCGCCACCCCGCCGGGATTGAGCATGCGCCTGATGCGGACCATCAGTTCCACCGGATCCAGCACGTGCTCGATGACATTATTCAGGGCGATGAGGTCGAACCGCTCGCCGGAGGCGCTTTTGGCCGCGAGGAATTCGCTGATGTCCGCCGCGGTGACCGCCCCGGACAGATGGGGCTTCCACTTCCTGAGCGCATCGGTGGTGAAATCCACCCCCTGGACCTTCCAGCCCCCACGATGGAGCTCATCCAGGAAGAAACCTTCTCCCACGCCGATCTCCAGCAGGCTGCCAGGAGGACGGTCCAGCACGCGCAGGGCCTCCAGGCCGGCGATGCGCTTGTGCTCGAGCTCCAGGGCGTCATAGTCAGAGGCATATTGAAGAATCTTCTGGTCCGCCTCCTGCCTGGGGTAATACATGTCCAGGTAGAAGGCCCGCAGTTCTTCCAGGGTGGGGGACGGCTGGACATGCCGGAAGCCCAATTCATGACGCTCGAGGGTGTATCGCTTGGACATCGGATTTAGGCCTTGCAACGGTTTCCTGGCTCAGTTCATGTCGCGCATGTCTGCATCAGCTCCGGTCAGGCCACGCGGAAACGGGGACTGGGCTGGTCGTAGGCGGGGTCTCCGGTGGGCAGGGGCGGCAGGTCCGGGTTGTAGTAAAGCTGCCGGTTTTTTTCCGAAAACACCCGGTCCTCGACCTGGACGACCCGCTGGGCTTCCTCCCGCGCGGAGATGGCATGCCGCCAGATGGCATCCGTCATTTCCCACTCGCCGGCGGCGGATCGAGTCCAGATCGCCGGGTCCCGCTTGGCATCCACCAGGCCATAGAACTGGCTCTTGCTCAGTCCCAGGAAGTCGCAATAGAACTCCAGGGTGGGGGGCTCGCGATGGTCATAGTGGCGCACCATGGCCAGCCCCTCCTCCCGCGTCATGCGGCCATGGCGGATCTCGATGGTGGCATCGTCCGTGGCGCGGCCATAGCCAAACTTGAGGAACTTGAGATAGTCGTGCACGTCGTTGGCGTGATCCTCGATCTTCGCCATGAGGTTGAACGTCCGGCTACGCTCGTAGGTCACGCCGGAAAAGCCCCACTCGCTGATCATCAGTTCCGTCTGCCGCTTGGCATCCCAGTCGATGAAATTGGACAGGTAGATGCCGCGCACGTCGGTGCGCTCGATCTCCTCGTCGCTCGGGTAGACATAAGGCGAGATGTCCGCCCGCGTGATGCCGTTCTTGCCGATCAGATCCTCCGGCTCATAGCCGCGCATGTCATGTTCCTTGCGGCTCCACTTGGTGAATTCGACAAAGTCCTCCAGGCTCACCATGCCGGTTAGCTCCGCGAAAGCATGCTCACCCCAGACGATGAGCGGAATGTTGTATTTCACGGCCACCTGGAAGGGGAAGGTGCGGATGCCGGCGTGGTAGTGCCAGGTCAGATCGCCCACAGTCTCCAGCATGTACCGGGAGATGCGGCGCACGGAATCGAGCCCGGCGGTAAAGCGCACCATGTCGCAACCGGACTTCTCCATCAGGTTTTCCAGGTTGCGCATCCCGGATGGTGAGTTGTAGCAGTGGTTGAAGGTCACCAGCAGCGGGTTCATGCCGTATTTCTTCTTGAGCAGCCAGACCTGGTAATGGGAATCCTTGCCGCCGGACACGGGAATGATGCAGTCATGGCTGTTGCCCCGCGCCCGGGCCATGTCGCGGGCCTCATCAAGAACCTGTTCCAGCATCTTCTGGCGCTCGGTCCAGTCGATCTCCAGCCTGCCCCGGCTTTCGTGGTAGCGGCAGCCGCTGCATACCCCCTCGTCGTCCAGGATGATGGCGGGCTTGGCGTTTTCCGGATACATGCATCTTGCACAGTAGCGCACGGGTCATTCCTCTCTGCGGACAGCGATGCCGGATTGTACGAGGTAGCGCTTGGCCTTGCGGGAGCTGTGCTCGGTGTAATGGAACTGGTTGGCCACGGCCACGGCATCGGCCCCGGCATTGAGGCCATCCACCAGGTGGTTCCAGGTGAACACCCCGCCGAAGGCGATGACCGGCACGGAAACCGCCTGGCATATCCCGCGCAATGTATCCAGGTCATAGCCCTTGCGGGCGCCGTCGTGGTCCACGGAATTGAAGAATATCTCGCCCGCACCCAAGGCCTCGGCCTGGCGGGCCCAGGACACCGGGTCCTGGCCGGTACCCCGTTGCCCCCGGTCGACCATGACCTGGATGCCGCCGGATTCGTCCCGCTTCACGTCCATGGAGGCGACGATGCACTGGCGGCCGAAACGCCGGGACAAGGCGGTCACAAGCTCAGGTTCATCTGCCAACAGGGTATTGACCACCAGCTTGTCCGCTCCGTTGCTGAGCAGGGCACGGGCATAGTCCATGTCGGTAATCCATCCACCGGCCGACAAGGGCACGAAGCATTCCCCGGAGATGCGCCCCACGGCCTCCAGGAAACCCTGGCGGCTCTCCGCCGAGGGGGAGACGTTGAGCATGACGATCTCGTCCACCGCCCATTTGTTGAAGCATTCCACCGCATGCACCGGATCATAGTGGATGACGTTGGTGTGCTTGAAGCGCACGCTTTGGACCACCTGGCCGTCCCGCAGGATCAGCACGGCGATGAGCCGCTTCTTCAGCATGGCGACCAGGCCAGGAAGTTCTTCAGCAGACGCAGGCCCGCCTGCTGGCTTTTCTCTGGATGGAACTGGGCGCCCGCCACATTGCCGTGGGCGAACACCGCGCAAAAGGGCACGCCGTAATCGCCCGACAACAGCACGTCCCCGGGCTGGGCGCAGTCCACGTAATAGCTGTGCACGAAGTAATAGTCGCTGCCGTCGGCCACCCCTTCGATCAAGGGATGCGTCCCCGATCGCCGCACGTCGTCCCAGCCCATGTGGGGCACCTTGAGGCCCGGCCGGGCGGGGAAACGACGCACCTGGGCGTCGATCCACCCCAGACCGGCATGGGGGACGCCGGTCGGGGCATCCTCCTCGGAACCGCGACACATGAGCTGCATGCCCAGGCAGATGCCCAGGATGGGCTTGCCGGCCTGACGCCCCCTGTCCACCGCCGCCCCCATGCCACTGGCGTCCAGATGTTCCATGGCCTGCTGGAAAGCCCCTACGCCCGGCAGGATGATGCGCTCGAATTCCGCCAAGCCCCCCGGCCTGTCGACGATGACCGGCTCCGCCCCCGCCACGCGCAGGGCATTGGCCACGGAGCGCAAATTGCCCATGCCATAGTCGACGATGGCCACCCGGGTCATGGATGCAGATCGGTCCATTTCAGCATGTCGCCCGCATTCAGGTCGGAGGTGACCGTCATGCCCACGACCCGGTCCAGTTCGGTCGGCGGGATGCCGTAGCCCGGGCGGCGGTAATCCAGATCCCCGGCTTCGATCTGCTCTCCCGCCTTCCTGGCGCGGGCCATGAAGATGCTGCGGCGATAGGCCTGTCGCCTTTTTGCCTCTTCCGCGCCGAAGGAGCGGCGCGGGTCACCCAGGGCGGTTTCCAGGTCGCGAATGGCCTGGATGAAGGCCTTTTGCTCGGCCCCTTCCAGGGAAAAGATGTGCTCCACGGAGCGGGTGCATCGGTCCAGGGTGATGGTTTTTTCCAGCAGGTCCGCTCCCAGGGCCACGGCGGCGATATCCATCTCCCAGCCGGGCGTATGGTCCGAGAAGGCAATGGGGAAGGGAAACATCTGCTTGAGGGTCTGGATCATGCGCAGCTGGATGCTGGGCAGGCGGGCGGGGTAGCCGGAGGGGCACTGGTGGATGATGATGCTGTTGTTACCCTCGGCCACGATGGCGTCCACCGCCGCCTCCACCTCGCCAAGGGTGGCATTGCCCGTATCCAGTTGCACGTTCATGCCGGTCCGGGCCGCCGCCCGGATCAGGGGCAGGTGGTTGATGTCCGAGGAGGCGATCTTCACTGAATGGGCCCCCACGGCGGTGAGGAATTCCAGGTCCTCGAGAAAGCTGACCGTGGCGAAGAAGGCCAGCCCCGCGGCATCCGCCGCCGCCTTCACCTGGTGCCATTCATCCAGTTTCAGTTCCCGTCGCTTGAGGATGTCGTAGAGGGGCTCCTGGATGGTCTCCCTTTGGTCAGTGGCACGGTCCAGCAGCACTTCATAGGAAAACGGCTGCTGTCGGTCGGCTACCAGACGATCGGCGTCGATCATCTGGAATTTGACGGCATCCGCGCCCGCCGCACCGGCCTGACGCACCAGCTCAAGGGCGCTGTCCAGGCCGTCGTGGGTGGGGCCGGCCTCGAAGGTGATGAAACAGGGTTCCCCCTGCCCGATACGCTTTTTCCCCAGGGTGATGCTCATGTGGTTTTCCCGTTTTGGAAATCTAGATCAAGGCCTTCCGCAATACCTGGGCCACGCGCTCCTGATCGCCTTCGCTCAAGCCCGGGTACAAGGGCAGGGTCAGGGCTCCGGCATAGTAGGCCTCCGCCGCGGGAAAATCCCCCGGCTTGAAGCCCATGCGCCGGTACCAGGGCTGCAGATGAACCGGAATGTAGTGCACGTTGACACCGACGCCCGCATCACGCAGGGCATCGTAAACCACCCGCCGGCGGGAGGCGTCCGCCAGGCAGACCGCATAGAGGTGCCAGGCGGAATCCGCCTCCGCGACAGGCAGGCTCAAAGGCAGACCCGCCAACAACTCCCCGTAACGGGCCGCCAGTACCCGCCGCCGGGCCACGAAACCATCCACCCGGGCCAGCTGGGCGGTGCCCAGGGCGGCCTGGATGTCCGTCATGCGGTAGTTGTAGCCCAGGTCGGTCTGCTGGTAGTACCAACCCCCTTCGCTTTCCCCTTCCATCTCCCCCGGTTCCCGCGTGATCCCATGGGAACGCAGGTGGGCCACCTGGCGCATCAGGCCGGCATCATTACCCAGCACCATGCCCCCCTCCCCCGTGGTCATGACTTTCACCGGGTGGAAGCTGAACACAACCAGGTCGGCATGGGCGCAACTCCCCACGGGTCGACCTTGATAGCTGGCACCGACGGCATGGGAGGCATCCTCAAGCACCTTGAAGCCATACTCGTCCGCCAGGCGGCGGATGCCGGCCATATCGCAGGAATGGCCAGCAAAATGCACCGGGATCACCACCTTGGGCAGACGGCCCGTATTGCGGGCCACGATCAGCTTGGCCTCCAGGGCTGCCACGTCCATGTTCCGGGTGTACGGGTCGATGTCGACGAAATCCACCTCTGCGCCGCAATAGAGCAGGCAGTTGGCGGAGGCCACGAAGGTATTGGGGGAGGTCCAACCCAGGTCGCCCGGTCCCACGCCCAAGGCACGGCAGGCAAGATGCAATGCAGAGGTGGCGCTGTTCACAGCTACGGCACGGGCCACGCCGCAGTAGCGCGCCATGGCCTGCTCGAAGCGTTCAACAGCCGGTCCCTGGGTGAGCCAGTCGGATCGCAATACCTCAGTTACAGCGGCTATGTCGTCTTCGACGATTTCCTGGCGACCATATGGGATGAAGTTCATGGCAGAAAACTCATGGGGTGCAATTCACCCCGCCCGATCCAGGACCTTCAACTCCTCGACAGTCAGGAAATGGGGATTGCTGCCGGAGTTGTACTCGAAGCCTTGAAGCACGGGCGCCCCGGTCTCGCCCAGGACATTGGTGCCGTAATCCACCTGGACGACGAAGGCGATGGTCGGGCGAATGACGTAGTGATCCGGGAATTCCAGCGTGAGGTGGGAGTCGTCCGCCGGGCACATGACCTCGTGCAGCTTCTCGCCCGGGCGGATGCCGATCACTTTGATGGGCATGCCCGGCGCCATGGCTTCCACCAGGTCGGTGATGCGTATGGAGGGGATGCGTGGCACGAAGATCTCTCCGCCCTGCATGCGGGCGAAGTTCCTGGCCACGAAGTCCACGGCCTGGTCCAGGGTGATCCAGAAACGCGTCATGCGCGGATCGGTGATGGGCAACTCCTTCGCCCCCTCGGCCAGCAGCTTGCGGAACAGGGGCACCACGGACCCCCGGGAGCCCACCACGTTGCCATATCGCACTACAGCAAAGCGGGTGCGCGCACCGCCGACGATGTTGTTGGCCGCCACGAAGAGCTTGTCCGAGGCCAGCTTGGTGGCGCCGTACAGGTTCACCGGGTTGGCGGCCTTGTCGGTGGACAGGGCGACGACCTTCTCCACGTCGTTGGCCAGGGCCGCGTGGATGACGTTTTCCGCCCCATGGATGTTGGTCTTGATGCACTCCATGGGGTTGTATTCCGCCGCCGGTACCTGCTTGAGGGCTGCGGCATGTACCACGTAGTCGATGCCGCGCATGGCCTGGATGAGGCGTTCCCGGTCCCGCACGTCGCCGATGAAGAAGCGCATGCGGGGGTCGTCGAACTCCTGCTGCATCTCGTACTGCTTGAGTTCGTCCCGGGAGTAGACCACCACCCGGCGGGGCTGGTGGCGGTCCAGCAGAACACGGATGAAGCTCCTGCCGAAAGAGCCCGTCCCCCCCGTGACCAGGATGGTCTTGTCGTTGAACACCTGGGCCGGCTCCGATTCAGTGGGCCAGCAAGCCGTCCGCGAGACTGCGGTTGATCTTGATGAGGATGTCCAGCTTGGCTGGCTCCGGATAGGCCATGACCTCGAAGGTGCGGCGATCCACGAAGGTGGATAGGGACAGGATGTTCTGGCGCAATTCGGGGGGAAGCGGATTGGCTTCGTCCAAAAGCTCCGCCTGGAACACGCTCCACAGGGTCTGGTTATATCTCAGGGCGTTGTCCAGCAATGCGTGGTCCTCGTCCTCGTTCCAATGCCCCACCACGTCTTCCAGCAGGGTGGCCGCCTTGTTGAGCACGGCGGCTTCCAATTCGCGGCCGGCCAGTTGGTCCATCACGTTCACGTCCAGTTCCTGGGCCATCATCTGCATTCCCATCATCGCGCTCTCCTTTACTGAACAGGGTCCATCCGCGCCACCACCTCCAGCAGGGGGCGGTTGCCGCTGATGGCTTGTTTGGAAGTCAAGGCAGCCAGCATCTTCTGGCTGTCCCTGCTGATCTGACCGGCCAGCTCACTGGCCGGGTTGTGCTGCTTTGGGGCGGATTCGCCCGCCTGTGCCGCGGGAAACATGAGGGCCTCGATCTGTCTGCGCAGACCGCCGATCTGGTCCAGGTAGGCCATTCTGTCCTCCTGTTCCGGCGGATAAGGCGGAAACAGCTTGTGCATTTCCACACGGGCCCCGTCCCTGCGGATGGCCTGGGCCAACTCGTTCAGGTCGTCCTGACGGGCGCGCAACTGGCCATAGCTTCCCCCGGCCAGGCTGGCGCCTTGCGAGGCAGTACCCTGCACGACCTGGGAGGCCCCACGGGCCTGTTCCGCCAGCCGGGCCGCCGGCATTGCCGCCCCGCCCGGCTGGGCCAGGTGCAGGGGCGGCATGCCGGTGGGAAGAAGCAGTGACGTCTCCATTTCGATCTGCGCCGCTCAGAGGATCAGAACAACCGCAGGACGGCGGCGTTGGCCTGGGCGGACAGGCTCAGGGCCGTGGTGCCCAACTGCTGTCTGGTTTGCAGCAGGAGCATGTTGGCGCCTTCCTCGTTGGTATCCGCCACGGTCAGCTTGGTGGCGCCTTCCGCCAGGACATTGACCATGTCGACGATGAACTGCTGGCGTGTGCTCAGGATGGACAGGTTGGCCGCCAGGGTGCCGCTCTGGGTGCGCAGGGTAGCCAGAGCGTTGTTGATGGTGGTCTCGATGTTATCCAGCCCTGACTGGGTAGTCAGGGCAGCGGACGACAGGCTGCCGGAGCCGGTCTGGGTGCCGCCGGACAAAGCCAGACCCGAAGCACTACCATTGAAGCCGCTCATGACCAACTGGGAAGTGGCCTGCTCATTGAAGTTGACCGTGAGGGTGATGGCGCTGCCCGCCAGGAAGTTCACGCCCTTGTAGCTGGCGTCCGCCTGGGTGTTGTTGAGCTGGCGGATCAATTCGTTGTACTGGGTGGTGAGCCCCTGCAGCTCCGTGGCGGAAGTGGTGGAGTTGAGGGCGGAGCGGGCCTGGGTCACTACGCCGCGGATCGCCTCCAGCAGGCGGTTAATGCCTGTTACACCTGCATCCGCCGCCTTTACGGTTTGGACCGCCTCGCCGATGCTGTCTTTCAAGCCGGTCAGCAAGTCCGCCCGCTGGGTATGAGCCCGGGCGGCAAAGAAATTGGTCGGGTTGTCGATCGCGGAATTTACACGCTTGCCCGTGGCCAGCCGCTCCTGGGTGCGTCCCGTCAATTGCTCCGTGGATTGCAGGCTCACCAGGTTGGCCCGCATTGCCGACGTCAACGTGATATCGCCAATTGCCATGTCATCTCTCCATGTACTACTCGTTCCTGACGAGATGGACGTGGAACCCGGCAGGCCGGAAAGCCACATCCACCGTGAGGAGCCTCAGTCGGAGAACGCCGCCTTAAGTGCGCCCGATTGAATCTCTGGGCAGCAGTTAGCAATGACTATGCCAACAGCGAAAACAACGCCTTTACTACTTCAGTATCAATAAGTTACATCACCCCACGCACGCAAATCCGAACAATCCACACGGATGGCCATTCCTGCCGCTCAGGCGCTGGCGGCAAGCTTTGCCTGATGAGGAAAGATTTGCCGATGCCTTTGGCCGAGACCTTTGCTGATCGGCTGGCCGGACAACTCCCCACGCAGTCCTATGACAGAAGCGCCCTGGATTCATGGGCGTGGGAAGAGGTCGCCAAGAGGTCGCCAGGGCGATGGATTGCACCGGCGCGGGAAGCCGTCCGTGGTATAGTTTGGAGTGTTTCTTTCAGGATGCACCATCATGAGCGAGCGCCAGAACTTGCAGGATCAGTTTTTGAACACCTTGCGCCGGGAGCACGTCCACTGTTCCGTCTTCCTGGTGAACGGCATCAAACTGGTAGGCAAAATCGAGTCGTTTGATCAATACATGGTGCTCCTGCGTGGAAACGACCAGTCCGTCCAGGCGATTTTCAAACATGCCATTTCAACCATTTCACCCTCCCGGCAGGTGGAGTTGAGCGCAAAGCCGGCGGCGACAGAGTAATTCCAGGTCCCCAAAACGAAGAGGCCCGCAGCTACTGCGGGCCTCTTCGTTTTTACCAACGCGCTTCACCAAAGGGCAAGGCGACATGTCTGCCATCCGCCTTCGGCTTGCTTCCGCGCACGCAGTCCAAGGACCACGGCGGGGGCAGGACAAGCGTTGTGGATCAACGAGGCTTCTTGAAGGTGTTGACCACCAGATTCTTGACGTTGGCCTGAGGCGCGTGGCACTGGATGCAATTCCAGCGTCCCATGTACAGCTCGCCAGCCTTCACGTTGACGTAGTGGCTCACGGGCGCCGGCACAGGCATGCCCTGGGTGATCTTCTTGCCGATCATGTCAGGCTGGACATGGCAGTCCTTGCAGAGGTTGAAGTCCTGACGGATGGGCACCATGTCCTGGATGGAATGGGGAACCATGGGGGGTGCGGTGTGGTAAGAACGATCCACACGCTTGCCCACGGTGCCCGGGTCCGCCTTGCCATATTCGAATACCGCAGGGTCCGGCACATCGAACACACTGGTCTTGGACAGGCCAATGGCATCGTCCGGAATCGCTTGGTCCTGCACGGCGGAAGCGGACAGGGACAGGATGGCCGCCGTGATGGCCGCCCCCAACAGAACAGCTTTCCTTACGCTCTTTTCCATCTCGTCCTCCTTAACTGACTGACTCGGTTAACACGCGTTGGAACCCAACCCTCAAGCCTGGGAGTTGTGCTTGCGGATCAGGGGTCTCAAATCAAAGGACAGGCTGCCTTCCGGACAAAGGGCCGTGCACCGTCCACAATTGCTGCACTCGCCGGAAAAAACCACGCCTTTTTCTTCCAGCTTCTTCAGGTTGAGCACCTGGGGTTCGGGGCACACCTTGGCGCACTCGCCACAGTGG
>Ga0272446_1002429_pt1 | contig 25445 bp, 16 predicted proteins | sample YNPCB0061_FD_194587 | JGI IMG/M metagenome (GOLD analysis project Ga0272446, IMG submission 194587) | Hot spring microbial mat communities from Yellowstone National Park, WY, United States - YNP-CB-006-1 | ecosystem: Environmental > Aquatic > Thermal springs > Hot (42-90C) > Sediment | place...
AGAAATTATGTTATTATTAACTCCTAGCCTTTTGAGCTGATCATGCTTAACTTGACTCTTCCGGATCCCGAACAGTGTATTGCTGCCCAGGTCGGGTTGGATCAGGTGCTCGCCAAAGTGCAGGTATGGGATCCCTTGTGGGTGGTGGACGAGCAGGAGCAGGTGATTGGCAGGATTGAGGCTCGCTTTTTGCTGCCTTGGGTGGGACGGGCTTTGCCGAAGGGACTGTGCGCTCGGGATGTGATGCAGCCCTATATTCCCCCACCTCCCCAACGGGATCCCGAACAGGAGCAAGCCCTCTGGGATTTACTCAATCACCGCATCCCTGCCTATTTTCAGCGGTTGATTTGGGATCCCGAAAACCAGTCTTTTTCCTTCGCCTTTATCAGTGCTGGAGTTGAAAGAATTTTGGGGTTGAGTCGGGAGGAGTTGGGTGTGAACTTCCAGACTCTGATGGAAACCTATATTCACCCGCAGGATCGGGAGCAGGTTCGCCAAGAACTGCGGGATTTGGTTGAGCATCGTGGCTCGGCTCAAAGTGTTTTGAGAATTTTGACCCCAACTCAAGAGGTACGCTGGTTGCAGAACTATACCCAAACTCACGTTCTCGAATCCAATTGCTTAGCTATTGATAGTTTGTTAGTTGATATTACGGATCGCCATCACACAGAGTTAATCAATAGTGCCATAATTCAAGCGATTCCCGATCTTTTAGTCCATCTGGATCGAGAAGGGCGATGTTTACACATTCTCAATGGCCACTCTGCCTGGTTATTGCAGTTCGAATTTCAGCCAGGTGATCGCAAGGCAGATGTACTGCCCCCAGACACAGCCGCTTTGTGGACAGAAGCCATTGAGGCTTGTTTGGCAACAGGAAAAATGCAAACCTTTGAACAATCCCTCTCCATTTTTGGGCAGATCCAGCACGAAAGTGTGCGAATTGTCCCTCTCGATGCTGATTCTGTTCTGGCCGTGATTCGGGATCGCACAGCTAGAAAGGTAGCGGAACTAGCGCTGCAGGAAAGTGAAGCTCGGTTTCGGCTTTTGGCAGAAAATGCCACAGATATGATCGCTGCCATAACCCTTGAAGGGATCTATACCTATGTTTCACCCGCCAGTGACAGACTCCTAGGCTACACCCCTGATCAGATGGTCGGTACCTCTGCCTACGCCTTTTTTCATCCTGAAGAAATTCCAGCTTTGCAAGAATACCATCGGGAACTTTTTATCCAGAATCAGGTGCGAATCACCCATCGTATGCGACACCACAATCAAGATTACATTTGGGTGGAAAGTTCTATTCGTTTGATTCGGGATCCCGATACCCAAGCTCCTTTAGAAATTCAGGCGGTGGTGCGGGATATTCGCGAGCGGATTGCCTATGAACAGGAGTTGCGTCAAATCAATGAACAATTACGTTATGAGGTAGATGTACGCAATTCCCAACTGCGCCAAGCCCTGATGATTGAGAGCCTGTTACGACGGATTACTGAGGAAATTCGTACGCACCTTGATGCTGCTTCGGTCTTACAAACAACCGTCAATCTCCTCGGAGAAACTCTTCAGCTCTACTCCTGTCAAGTCGGTCTCTATGACCCTGATGCTCTCACCTTTACCACAGAATATGAATGGTTTTCTCAGCCTCATGTTTCTGCTACTGTCGGCATTCCTTGCCCTGTCAATCCCACTTCAGTCTCCCAGATCGCCAGAGCCACAAGCCTTCACTACAGCACCGATCACGCTTTTTTTGGGCCAATCACCCTCCTGGTCTGTCCGATTCGGGATCCCAATCAACCCCAGCGGTTACTCAAACTTTTTCGCCTCTCTGGAGATTCTTTTACCCCTCCTGAAATCGGCCTTGCCGAACAAGTGGCTCAGCAATGCGTCATCGGGATCCGTCAAGCCTGTCTGTGGCAGCAAACGCAAGATCAGATCAAAAAACTTCAAGAAGCTAACGAGATCAAAGATGACTTTTTGCACATGGTCTCCCATGAATTGCGCACCCCCCTCACCAATATGAAAATGGCCCTCACCATGCTGCAAACCACTCGGGATCCCCAGCGCCAAGAGCATTACTTCCGTATATTGCACAAAGCCTGGCAGCAAGAACTGAACTTGGTTAATGAACTCTTGGAATTGCAAGCGCTAGAATCGGGATCCCTGGTGCCCAAGATTGAGACTTTATCTCTGCCAACCTGGCTTGAGGAAATCACCCATCCTTTTTGGCAGCGCTGTCAGAGTCAGCAACAAGAATTCATCCTTGATTGCCAAATTTGTAAAGAAATCATCGCTACCGATCCGGGGTTGCTAGAGCGGATTGTTTTGGAACTATTGAATAATGCCTGTAAATACACCCCTGCCAGGGAAAAAATCACCTTGGCAGTACAGTCCAAGGACTCTCAAATGCTTGTGCAGGTGACTAACACAGGGGTGACAATCCCTCCAGCCGAGCAAAAACGGGTTTTTCAGAAATTTCATCGTTTACCCCATCTGGATCACTTTAATCACGGCGGCACTGGCTTGGGATTACCCCTGGTCAAAAAAGCTGTGGAGTGCCTCGGCGGGCAGATCCGTCTCTACTCTGACAATCAAGAAACCTGCTTTAGCATCACCTTGCCCTGCTAGCCTAGCCCCTCCCCAACAGTGACCCCAATCACTCGTGACATCGGGATCCCGGATTTCTACGTGTTTTTGCTGAGGAAATAAACAGAGAGGCTGGGCAGCATTGAATGTGGGGTGGAAAATTGCCTCGTTGTTGAGGCTGGATCTCTCCGCAGGGTGTTTTATGAGGATGTGGAAGTGAGGGGTGTATGGATAAAATGAGCGGTGGAAAAAAAATGAGTTGTTTGGCAAGCTTGGTATTCTTGTTACTCACGGCTTGTCAGGGGGGCAGTGACGTAACTTCCCTATCCCCCCCTACAATAACATCAAGTGTATCTGAGATTACCCAAAATCAAGTCACTCAGGATCAGGCTTTTGTCTCAATTCCCCGCACAATCCTAGCCCCTGTGGATCCCCGTTTGTTTTCGCCGATTTTGCCAGAGTTTTCTTTTGGTCATGCCCACATGCAGGAGCAACCCCTGCCTTGGGGAAACGGCCCGAGTAATGCTCAGATTGCTTCTGGGCCTTGGTTACTCACGGGTTGGGAGAGCAATGTCCATCAGCCATGGCTGCAAACCTTCATGCCTAGTATGCCCAACGCCAATAAGATTCCCTATCTCTATGGCTATGTGGCCGCGGGGATGGCACGGGCAGAACTGGGACTACAAGACTGCAACGTGGGCACCCCCAATCTCTGTCAGCAAGGGGCGATTTACCTCAGACAAAATCAGCAGCGCATCGGGCAACGCTACAGCCAGATTGCCAGTCAAATTGCCCAAGTTTGGGGCACAAGCCGCCCGCTTTTATTTCACCTCGAACCGGATTTCTTTCAGTACGCCCAAACCTTTAACACCCAACAGCAAAATCCCTTGAGTTTGGCGGAAGCTCAGGGGATCCTCAATGATTGGATCAATCGCATTAAAACGGTGCTGCCCAATGCCCATATTGTTTTGGATGTCGCTCCCTGGGATCCCAATTTAGGGGCGTGGTTTGCGGGTATGAACATGGCACAGGTGAGCTATGTGGGTTTGGTGGGCAAAGTTTTTCCGGCTAGCAACGCGGTCATTGATGCCAATACTTACCGGGATATTTTTGCGGCGGCCGGTAAGCCCATCATTGTCAATACGGCCTATGGGCCAGGGGGATGGTCTGCGGGGTATCAGTTTAGTTGGGATCAACGCAGCAATCTGGAAGCGGTGGCTCGGTCTGGGGTGATTGCCATCATCCAAACCTCCCAAAACCCCACCCACTATCAAGGGGTGATTAACACCTTTATCCAGCAGCCGGTTCTCCCTCCCCTATCCGGCCCAACTCCCACTCCGACTACCACACCTAGCCCAACCCCTGCGCCTACACCGATTGCTACACCCACGCCAAGTGCGACTCCAACACCACCGCCAACCCTGCCCCCCAGTCCTGGGCAGCTTCAAGCGCAGTTTGTTCTCAATAACCAATGGCAAACCGGCTACTGCGGTGTGATTCGCATTCGCAATACGGGTTCGAACACGGTCACAGGTTGGCAACTCAGATTCAGTCTCGGCACAAGCACTCTGGCCTCCTCCTGGAATGGTACCTTCAGTGCTTCGGGATCCCAGATCACCGTCGCGCCCCTGGATTGGAACCGTACTCTTCTGCCTCAGAGCCAAGCGGAAGTAGGATTCTGCGCCAATGGGGGATCCCTACCCACCCAGCTAGTGGCCACCACCGCCACATCCACCTCGACTCCGGTTCCTACGCCCACCCCTGCACCGACGCCGACTCCGGCTCCTACGCCGACACCCACCCCCATTCCGACTCCGGCTCCTACGCCCACACCCACCCCTGCACCCACCCCGATTCCAACTCCTACGCCAACATCCACTCCTGCTGTGGGTCGACTGCAACTGGCCCATGCCACCCAGAGTGATTGGAATACTGGCTACTGCTATGTTTTTCAAATCCGCAATTCGGGATCCCAAGCTATCACCGGCTGGAACCTACGTTTCCAATTGCAGAACGCCACCATTGCCTCCCACTGGAGCGGATCCCTGAGTCAATCGGGATCCCAGGTGACCGTGCAGCCCTTGACGTGGAACCAGACTGTTTTCCCTGGGCAAATGTTTGAAGTCGGCTTCTGTGCCAACAAGTCCAGCCCCAGCAACTACCTCCCCACCAACATTCAGTTAGTGCAGTAGCTAAACTCCCCTCGCCCATTTTGGGAGAGGGGTTGGGGGTGAGGGTCATGAGCTGCCCAATCCCATTTCGATCTGTTGGCTGAGGGCGGCTAATTGGCGTTGGTACTCCCGAATCATTGCGGCCGTGTTGATTTCCTCGCCCACCCTGTCTCGTTGCAGCTTCTTTTGGGCTAATTCCGAAGCCAATTGCAAAAGCGCCTGCCGCTGTTTTTTCGGGATCCCTACTAGGGTTCGGGGCTGGCAAATCCCCTTGTAAAGCCGTTCGGACAGGTGTTTGGGCACTTCATCTTCTAGGTAAAAGCGCAACGTGCGTTGACTGATCCAGAGGGAGAGCCACCATAACAATCCCATCAATAAAACAAGGGTGCCGTAATTGAGCAGAGCAATGAGAATATAGCCCACCCCTTCATTTTCATGGCTGGCCCGGCCAGCCAGGGTGAGAGCGCCATTGTGAATCGCATGTCCCGCAATGGCAGCCAGCAACCCGCCACTGACACAGAGCACCCGTTGCCAGGTCTGACGTTGATAGCGGGCCAGGCCAAAGCCAATCCCTGTCAGGGCTGTCCATAGTCCATGCAGCCCCCCAAAGACCACCGTCCGCAGGAGCAACACCGTCCACCATTCCGCCCAGGTTTCTGTGCCCCACAAATAAAGAATATTCTCCACATAGGCAAAGCCAAACCCTGCCATCGCCCCATAGACAATGCCATCAATCCAGCCATCAAATTCCTGCCGAAAAGAAATAGCAATCATCGCCACAGCCAAACCCTTGAGGATTTCTTCCGTCACCGCCGGACTGATGCTGCCATCCATCAATTCCGCCGTCAGGGATCCCTCCGCCAACCCGCTGGCCAAAGGGATAGAAAACAGACTTTGTAAAATCACCGCCCCCATCACCCCCGGAATGGCCCCCCAAATAAAAGCCATTGCCAAATACAGCACTGGCTCCCGTTCATAGCGGTCAATCTGCAAAATCAGCCAAATGTAAAAAGCTGTCGGGGCGATCAAAACCAGAGGGGTAATGAGAATGGCATCCATCGGGATTCTCTATGGCTTTGCTGGCAACCATAACACGCTAGAGCCGATCCCAACCGCTAAGGTAGAGGGGATCCCCCCCCAAGGATTTCATGCCCACGATTCGTCCTGTCTTGCTCCTCATTTGGGATTGCTTTGCGGTCACCATCATTTTGGTGGTTGCCATCGGGATCCCCCTGGTTTTGGCGTTACTGCCAGATTATCCCTGGCGGGAGATAGACTGGCTGATCACCCTGATTTTTACCGTGGACTGGGCTGTGGATCGGGTCAGTCACGGCGGGGGCAAGGGCTGGTATGGCCTGGATTGGCTAGCGATTATTCCTTGGCATGGACTGGGGGGGCCCAGTTGGCTGGGGATTTTGCGTTTACTGCGGGTGCTGCGTTGTAATCGCTTTGGGGATAGCCGCCGCCACCATTTTTATCATCCCCCCCTGAAACGCCTCCTCTCCCTGCGTTGGATGTTGCTCATCGGCCATTGGATTGCCTGTGGTTGGTTGACCCTGCAAGCTCCCTCCTCCCTACCCCCCTTGACCCAGTATCTACGGGCCCTCTATTGGACAGTGACCACCTTGGTGAGTGTGGGCTATGGGGATATTGTGCCGACAACCAATGCCCAAATGATCTATGCCATTGGGGCAATGCTCGTAGGAGCAGGACTTTATACTTATGTAATCAGTAATTTGGTGCGCTATTTTGCCAGCGGAGATGTGGTCAAAGCCGCTTTTGCCGAAAAACTGGAACGGATCTATGCCTTTATCAACTACCACCGTCTCCCCGTCCCCCTGAAGCGGCGTATCCTCACCTATTACGACCACCTCTGGGAACACCAGTTGGGCTTTGATGAAACCCATATTTTGGCGGATTTGCCCCAACAATTGCAAACAGAAGTGGCCATGTTTCTCAAACAGGATATTTTGCAAGCTGTGCCGATTTTTCAGGGGGCTAGCCCCAGCCTAATTCGCGAATTGGCCCGCGCCCTCAAGCCGATTGTCTGTTTACCAGGAGACTATATTTTTCGCTATGGACAAATGGGCACAGAAATGTATTTTATTAGCCAGGGAACAGTGGAAATTATCGGGCCGGATCAGGAAACGGTTTTAGCGCTTTTGGGCCCCGGTCAATTTTTTGGGGAGATCGCTGTCCTAGAACAGCGCCGCCGTAATGCCAGTGCCCGGGTGCTGGAATTGTGCCGGCTCTACGTCCTCAGCCGCGAAGCTCTACAGGAAGTTTTAAATCACTACCCGGATTTTGCCGCCCATGTGCACGAGGTGGCCCAACGCCGCCGCTATGAATCCTATCTCAGCGATCCTCCAGCTTCAGGGAAAACGTAAGGATATTGGCCGCCAAAATTTCTAGGCTGGATCCCTCAATATTTGCCGTAGTCAAGCCTTGCCCACTGGCTTGGGTGATCAACTCCCGACTGCGGCGTAGGGTTTCATTGCGCCGGGGATCTTCCACCAAAACCTCCCGCTGATTGGACAAACTCAAGCGGTAATAGTGGGGTAATTCGCCACGGGTGGCATCAATGGCCAAATTGGTGACATCCGCTGCCAGAGTGAAGGGATCCCGAATCGTCAGGAGGCTGACGTGAATATCTTGATTGACGGGATCAAGCAGGGTCAGGGGCTGGAGATCAATGGCGAGGGCAAGGGTGTCATTGGGACGATTGGTTTGACGGAGGGTGACTTCATTGAAGCCCTGGCTAAACTCCTGCTCTACACTGCCTTGGGCTTGGATCGTGGTTTGCAGGAGTCCCCCTTGCTGTTCGCTGGGGAGGGGTTTGACCCGAATCAGGTAGTCCCAACCGCGCACAAACGTCACCTCACCGCTGCCCACCCGCACATTGGGATCCACCAAATTAGCTGTGGGCCCAGGACTGCCGCCGCGACTGAGAGCCACCACATACCAAAACTTGGGGTTCACCGACTGGGCTAAGCGCATCGACACCACCAACACCGGTCGGGCCCACACTATCCCCCCTAAAGCTCCCCAAAAAAGCAAACACCAAAGGAGGAGTGCGCGCAGGTGCATAAGCGATCTCAAACCCTGGGCTGATTATAGCCAAGGGATCCCGTATAATCGCTCCTGTGCCTCTGAGGTCCTAGCTGTGATTGACTTAAGCCGTATTCCTGCCCAGCCCAAGCCTGGTGTCATCAATGTGTTGATCGAGATTCCCGGCGGCAGCAAGAACAAATACGAATTTGACAAGGATCTGGGCTGTTTTGCCCTCAACCGGGTCCTCTATGCCTCGGTACGCTACCCCTATGACTACGGCTTTATTCCCAATACCCTGGCAGGAGATGGGGATCCCCTTGATGGCATGGTGATCATGGATGAACCCACCTTCCCTGGCTGTGTGATTGCCGCCCGACCCCTAGGGATGCTGCAAATGATCGATGGCGGGGATCCCGATGAGAAACTCCTCTGTGTCCCGGTAAAAGATCCCCGCTACGCCAGCTACCAAACCTTGAGTGATGTCCCCCAACACCGCCTGGATGAAATCGCGGAATTTTTTGCCACCTACAAGCGCCTCGAGAAAAAGGAAACCAGCATTCAAGGCTGGCAAGGGCTAGAGGCCACCGCCGCCGTGATTGCCGCCAGCATTGCCCAGTACTCTGCCTAGATTCACAATCGTTGCCAGGATGCTCAGGAATACAAACAACCCCAGGCTGGCAACAAAACTGAGTTTCTGGAGTATGATAAAGAGCCACCTCTTAATCCCGGCTTAGGACAGGATTAACATCTGTGGAAAAAGCCCGGCGCTAACACCATCTTCTCCACTAGTGCTGTGGATAAGCCTGGGTAAATCTGTGTAAAACCCCTTTTTTCTGGGGAAAATCTTGATTAAGCAGAAAGTTTTCCACAGCCTGTGGAAAATGTGTGTTCTCTAGGCACTGAGTTATTCCATAGACACTATAGCTAGTGTGTGTGGGGATCCGGCAAGGGCAATCGTGGGGTTATGCAGGTAGTTTTGCGCCACACGCCACGCCATCTGGGGTGTGATCTCCCGCAGGCGGCGGGGGTAATCCTCAGCAAACTGGTACCCTAATCCGATCAGTTCGTACCATCCCAGGCGTTGGGCGATTTGCATGGTGGTTTGTTGCCCGAGGAGGTACTGCCCCAAGACCTTTTTTTGCACACTCACCCAGGTTGGTTCTGTCAGGGGTTCTTGACAAAGCAGAGCCATTTCTGCGCGTAGGGTTGTGAGGGCCTCCTGGGGGGTGGTGGTGCCTGCATAAACCACAAAGGGAGCGCGGTCACGGCGCATCCCCAAAAAGGCAGAGACTTCGTAGGCAAGACCCCGTTTTTCGCGCAATTCCTGAAACAGACGGCTGGACAAGCCATTGCCCAAGTAGTGCATCAGCAGGGATAAGGGCAGAAAATCTGGCGATAACACCGAGCAGCCCAAGTAAGCCAACATCACTGTGGTTTGCTGGCTAGCCTGGGGCACGGTCAGGCAGGCGGGGAGCACCGGCGCAATCGCAGGGAAAGGAGCCACCGCAACCGGTTCGGGATCCCAGCCCCCAAAAGTCCGCTCAAGCTCAGCCTGGATCTGGGTAGGCGTTAGGGATCCCACCACCGTGATCACCATCTGCTGGGGGTGGAAAAGCTGGTGATATCCCCAGACCAGATCCTCACGGGTGAGGGCACTGATGGTTTCCACCGATCCCAGGGGCGGCTGGGCATAGGGATGCTCCCCATAGAGATGGGCACAGACCCGTTCATAGAGGGATGCCACTACCTGCTCTTGGCGGCTTTGAATCGCTTGTAAAAGGAGGATCTGCTCCCGCTCCACTTCTGCTTCTGGAAAGGTAGGGGACTGGACAACAGCGGCGAGCAACTCCAGCAGGGGCACGAAGTCCTCCTCAGCACATTTGGCAGTGATTTCGGTGCTATCGGGATTGATGTCGATGCTGAGGCGGGCCCCCCAATCAGCAATCAGGGTGGCAATCTCTTGGGAGGTATGGGCAGCCGTACCCTTGGTGAGAACCGCTGCCAAGAGAGATCCCAAGCCAGCTTTGTCCCTAGGAAAGATAGCACTGCCCCGTCCAAACCCCACATGGATAGCCATGATTGGCACGATTGGGTTGTGCACCACCAGCAGTCGAGTGCCATTGCCCAGGGTACTGAGCCAAGGAGGAATCATCAATCAGGGATCCGGGCTGCCTCTACACCTGCCGGGCTAAGGGTCACTAAGGTGTAGCCATCCAGAGGTAGATACTGATTGGCGACGCGGCGGATGTCCTCAAGGGTAGCGGTGTGCAAACACTGCCAAGCCAGCCCTAAACCGGTACGACTCCCCATCAAGCAGTAGTAACCGAAAAGACTGGCCATTTGCGCCGGTGACTCTGAGGAAAAAAGCAACTCCCGCTGCAAAGACCGCTTGGCCCGGGCCAATTCCGCCGGGGTGACTCCCTCCTGCTGTACCGCGGCAATTTCCTGGCGAATCACCTGCTCCACCCGTCCCAGATCCTGGGGATGCAAATGGGCAGAAATCGAGAAATACCCAGCCAAATCTTGACTGTGGTGGTGACAGCCAATCCCCCGCACCCAGCCGTAGTCCTCCCGCAGCCGCTGCACCAAACGGGAAACCCGCCCACTCCCCAAAATCACCGCCAAAAGTTCACAATAGGTGCCATCCTGCCACTGGTGCACAGCAACCGTCGGCCAGGCCAAACAGAGGCGAGTCATTTCTGCCCTGGGATGTTCTCGCTCCACCCTGAGCAAACGGGGGCCATCCCAAAGATCTTCCCCAGAGCTAGCACCAGCAACTCCCGACCCCGGCTGAGGCTCAGCATCCCCAAAGCAAGCAAAGGACTTCTCCACCGTGGCAATCATGGCTTCGGGATCCATGCCTCCGGCCACCGCCACCACCATGCGACTAGGGCAGTAATGCCGCCGATGATAGGCACGCAGTTGAGCCGCCGTGAGCGCAGCCACAGAATCCATACTGCCCAGCACCGGCCGACTGTAAGGATGCTCCGGGAAAAGGTGCTCCATCAGGGTGTGGTAAGTACAGTGATCCGGGTTATCCGCTGCCCGCCGCATTTCCTCCAAGACCACCAACCGCTCCCGCTCCAGTTCCCCCTCCGGGATCCCGGCCCCAAGAATCAACTCAGCAAACACTGGCAGCACCTCTTCCAGATCGGATTGAGCTACAGCGATGTAGTAGTGCGTGTAATCCTGACTCGTAGCAGCATTGGTTATCCCCCCCCGTCCCTCAATCAAGCGATCAAACTCTCCAGGAGCCAGAGTCGGCGTTCCCTTAAAAATCATGTGCTCCAAAAAATGACTGATGCCATATTCTCCAGGCTGTTCATGGCGGGATCCCGTGGGAATCCACACATCCACCGCCACCACCTCGGTGACCGGCATAGATTTTCCCACAAGGGTGATGCCATTGGCGAAACTATGCTCAAAGTCAGGCTCAAACAACGCGTTCAGAAGGGGATCCCTCATAACCCACAGGTGATCCTAGCGAAAAAAGCCACCCAGGAAAACCCGCCAAATCAAAGGGGAATCTCCAGGAAATGGCGCAAACTCAGGAATCAGAACAAACTCGGGGCGAACTCTAGGTTCATGAGATAGTCAAGTTGCTCAATGGTGATAAAACTCAGTTGCAACAGAATCATCAATAACGGCCCGTGCTGGCGCTGCTGAAAACGCTGGGCCACAGCCAACTGGTGCCCATCGAGGATGCCGGCCGCTAAGAGGTACTCTTCTAAGGTGGGTGGCTGGTGCATAGGAAAACCCAAGTGCTAGTAGTGTGCTCGCTTTCCTGAGAAAAAAGAACAAATAAGTGATAAAACTTTACAAAGTTGTGGACATAGCCCAGATTATAGCCAAGAAACTTAACAAAGTGCAAAGGTCAAGGGGGAAAAGAGGGTTGGTTGGTCAGGTCAGGAGAAGGTTTGGGCAACGCTGCTGAACTGATCCACAGAAGCGTCCTCAATGGTGGTGCTGTAGTCATTGCGGTTGGCTTGACCGGCCATGGACTTGCGCAGCAGTTGACTGGCTTCTGGGTGGTCAGGATAGAGAGAGAGGACGGTTTGGAATTCCTCAATGGCCTTGGGATAATTGCCCAGTTTATAAAAAATAACCCCCAATTTGAAATGGGCACCAGTGTAACTGCCATTGCTCTTAATAGCATTGGTGTAACTGTCAATGGCATGGACGTATTCTCGCTTCAGCCGCGCAATTTCACCGAGACCATAGTGAGCTTCGGGGCAGTGCAGGTCTGTCTTGATTGCCGTTTCAAATTTCACCTGGGAGAGATCCACATTCCGGTGCTGGATAAAGCGCTGTCCCTTGGCATCTTTGCGTTTTTGTTCTAGGTGCAGCAGCCCCTGTAAGGCCATGGCCGGCGCGAGCCGATCGTCGTAGCGCAGGGATAGCTCACATTTACGGCTACTTTCTTCGAGGTTACCTTCCGTGGCCAGCAACCAAGCCATGGCAAATAACCCCAGGGGATGTTTCGGCTCTGAGGCTAAAACAGTGTTGAGCTCCATTTTGGCCCGATTGCTCTGCCCAGCTTGCATCAAAGCCAAAGCCAAGTAAACCCTGGCTTCCATAAATCCTGCCTGTTGGTTGACCAAAGCGGTGAGCTGCTGGATGGCGGTTTGCAGTTGCCCTTGCCAGTAGAGGCATTTGGCCATGAGGAGGAGGGCTTCTGGGTTTTCGGGATCCAAGTTGAGCAGGCGTTGGGCGGCGCTAAGAGCAGATTTGTAGTCCCGTTTTTGGAAATAGGCCGTAATCAAAGTGGTGTGCGCCTGGATGTAGCGAGGGTTGATCTGGATTGCCTTTTGCAGTTCTTGCAGACCCATATCAATGTTTTGGCTGTCTTTGGTGAGGACGAGGGCTTCTCCCAAATGGAAATGGGCCGTGGCCCGGGCGGGGTCATCACTGCCATAAAGGGTTAACACAAATTTGTATTTCTCGACAGCAGCTTCAAAGTCTCGCTTGTCCATGAGTTGGCGGGCTAACTGCAATAGGGCTCGGATCAAATGAGTATTCACCTCTTGAAAGCTAGGCACCAAGTTTTTCACCACCCAGAAACTGGTCACTGCTTCTTCGAGAACCCCCCGCTGAAACCAGCACTGCCCCAGATAGTAGTGAGCCACCGCTAAATTGGGGTTGAGTTTGAGAGCAGCCTTAAAATCCCAAATGGCTTCGGCCCATTTTTCCTCTTGCACCAAGGCAATCCCTTTGCGGCAGTGCTTGGCAGCGCGCCATTGTTTTTCATTCACACTCGGCGGCAGAATGCCCGCAGTTTGCAGACCCCACACCGAGCCAATCCCAACCATACCCACCAAATAGACCACAGCTACAGCGACAAAGCTGGTGCCGAGAATATCGAGGAGCGGGCCGCGAACATTGCGAACTGCAGGAGAGGGGGGCGGCGCAAGTTGATCCCGATTCAGTTGGGATAAAACCTGAGCAGGCCGGGGATCCCGACTCAAGCTGGGGGGGGGAGTGCGCTGGGGCTGTCCTTGGTGGCTGGCCACACCTCGATAAAAGCCTTCTGCAGCCTGGGACTGAATCAAGGTTTCGGTGAGGTCTAATTTGGTGGAGCGTGTTTGATCCAGTTGGGCTGCGGTTTCGGCACGGGTCAGAGCTTGATCGATGTTGCCTTGGGAGGCTTCGAGGCTGGCGGCTGCCAATTGGGCAGCAGCATTACTGGGATCCCGATTCAGGGCTTGGTTGAGTTGGGCTTGGGCGGCTTGGGCTTGGTTTTGTTGCACCAGGAGGAGGGCCAGTTGGGTGCGGCTGTCGGTGGCATCGGGATTGAGGCGAACAGCCTGCTGAAGCTGCTCGATGGCAGGTTGGGCTTGATTCTGTTGGGCCAGGGCCAAGGCAAGACGATGGCGGGCCCGGGGATCGTTGGGGTTGCGGTTGACAGCGTTGCGGAACTGGGTGATGGCGGCATCCAAACTGTCACCACTGGCTAGGGCTTGCCCCATCAGGGCTGTCCCCAACTCCCGCCGGGCATCAGGGTTGGTGGGATCCCGTTCCACGGCCCGCTCCAACAGGGAAATGGCCTCAGCCCAACGCTTGTCTTCCTGCTCAAGGCTGCCCAGCGCAATCAGAGCCGGGACATAATCCCTGTCTTGTTTCAGGGCATCCTGGAAAAAACGTCGGGCAGCTTTGGGATCCCGGTTGGCGAGATGGGCTTGTCCCAGGCGAAAGAGCACCTCAGGATTGTTGGGATCTTTCTGTAGCCGTTGGCGCAGAGCTTGCAGAGCCATGGGGACATGACCCCGGTCATAGAGTCCGTAGCCGAGGCTCTGGTGCTGCCGTTGATAGATGGGGCTGAGGCTGAGGGCCATCAGATAGTTATCGAGGGCATTGGGCCAGTCTGCCAAACGGCTGTAGGCTTGCCCCAAGGCATAGTAGGGATGAGGACTACCCGGACTCAGGGCCACAGCTCGCTGGAGAACTGTGACAGCCTCCTTGGTTTTTTCTGCTTGTGTCTGTGCCAAGAGGGCTAGCCCCAAATGGACATAGGCTTCCGTAAGATTGGGATCCCGCTGCAGGGCCTGGCGATAGCTCGATTCAGCTTGGCTCCATTGCTGTTGCAGGGCTTGGGTTCGCCCCAAATGATAGAGAATCTGAGGATTAGCGGGACTAAAGGCAAGGGCCGTACTCAACTCGGTGGAAGCAGCTTCGGGATCCCCTTTTTGATAGAGAGCGATAGCCAGCTCCAAGCGGGCATTGATGGAGCGGGGAGAGGCTTGCAATTGCTGCCGACTGGCTTGGATTTGTTGTTCGAGGGTTTGGACTTGGCTTTCGGCTTGGGTCAGAGCCACCCGGGCCTGGGGAAAAATCGGCAGGCGCTGCAGGGCTTGGCGAAAGGCATCTGCGGCTCGCTGCCACTGATCCACTTGGATTTGCCGGATCCCGAAGCCAAAGCTCTCTTGGGCTGCAGCACTATCGATCTGCCATTTCCAGACTTGTCCCCCCACAAGAACGCCGAGCAACACAACTGATCCCCCCAGCAGAGCTGCCACATGGCGGGGCTGGCGGAACCAGGTCAAAATCGTGGGCATTTTCAGGGAGAGACCGAGAGCCGCTTCCAAATTCGCGCCATCGACTGCCCCCCCCTTGCTTTGGGCGATCTTCTCCTCTTCCAGATCGGCGAGCACCTCTTCAGCCGTTTGGTAGCGCTGGGAAAAATAAACCCGCACCATCTGGCGGAGAATACTGGTGAAAGAAGGAGACAGAGGCTGGGGCAGATACTTTTCCCAGTCCAATTCGCCTTGGTCATTGTGAACAATTTGTGTCGGCTGCATCCCTGTCAAGGCTTCGATCACCACCATCCCCAGAGCATAGAGATCACTATTGAGTTGGGGCTGACCGGTGTACTGCTCCACTGGGGCATAGCCGATGGTTCCCAGGGCCACCGTGTTTCGTCTGGCGGCATTGCTGGGTTGGAGGTGCTTCACGGCACCAAAATCAATCAAAACCAGCTTGCCATCGGCAGCGCGACGAATAATGTTATCGGGTTTGATGTCGCTATGAATGATCTGATTTTCATGAATAAAGCTCAGCACCGGCAGTAAATCTCGGAGAATATCTTTGGCTTGGCTCTCAGAAAAACGCCCCTGATCCATTTCTTCACTCAGGGGCTTACCTTCGATATATTCTTCAACGAGATAGAATTTTTCCCCTTCCTCAAAATAGGCTAACAGTTGCGGGATTTGGGAGTGCCGCCCCAATTTTTCCAGACTTTCTGCTTCCCGGTGAAACAGCTTTCGCGTTAGGTTGAGAGACTCTTGGTCATTGCCGGTCAGGGTAAGCTGTTTGACCACACACAAAGGCTGCCCCGGCCGCTGGGAGTCCCGTGCTAAATAGGTCTGACTGAAACCACCGGATCCCAGGGTCCTAACCACACGGTAACGATTGCTGAGAAGCAAGCCTACCTCTGCTTTTTCGTGAGCAGCAAGTCCTGGGGATGGCTCCTCCTGACCATTGATGGAACCACTTTTACGCCCCTGGGGACGGCTGGGCGGGCGCAGAGGTTCTTCGGGCGTGGCTAAGGGATGGCTGATGGGACGGAGGGGCTGGCTAACTGGGGCTGCCATCAACGGAAATGTTTTGCGCCATTGGGGAGACTTCTGCTGGTTGTGCTTGCCAATCACGATCAGTTCCTGAATATCCGTACCAGCCAAAGCACCCAGGTGGCGCTGGATTGCTTGCACCACTGCTGTCCGGCTCCAACCACTTTCACTGCTGTACTCCAGCATCAGCAGATAGCGGTGAGCAACTTTGGGATCCCGAATTGCACTCAGCGAAAAAGGGTAGCCCCCTAGGGACTCCCGCAGCGCCTGGAGGAAGCCTTGTAAATGGTTATCCATCGGCCATCACTGGTTCTTTTGTTGCTGTTGCCAACCCACCAACTCTATGACTAATCTAAGTCTATTCATGATTTTTTGGATTGATCAGGTGGCTCCAGATGATCAGTCGTTCCCAGGTGCAACATGTGGCTCACTTAGCGCGCTTAGCCCTCACCCCAGCCGAGGAAGAGCGTTTCACAGAACAACTGGGGAGTATTTTGGCTTATGTGGAGCAACTCAGCCAACTGGATACAACAGGGATTGATCCTGTGATGTCAGAGCGCTCCCTGACGGAATCGCTGCGTCCGGATCAGAGCCGGCCTTGGCCGTCCCGGGAAGACTTGCTGGGCAATGCCCCGGATCGTGCCGGCGACTTTTTTAAGGTGCCCAAAATCTTACAAACCGACTAACGGCTGGTCATCTGTCTGAGGATTTTGAGGGCGGCGAAGCAATCCCCGAGGGCAGAGTGATCCCCAGCGGGCAGCTTTTGCCAACGGTAGTCCCCTCTTTGCGGGTTCCATTCTCCCACCCACGCTGAGTAGGGTTTCATCAGGCACTGCCAGGATAAGCCCCAATCTTGGCCAAGGCGGCGACATTCATTCTCGAGAATCTGCTGGTCAAAGCTGGCGTTATAGGCACAAATGAGTTTGTGTTGTAAAAGTCCTCGCAGGGTGTCCGCTTCTTCGGCAAAAGTAGGGGAGGAGGCGAGATCGGCATCGGTGATGTGGTGGACTTGCGCGGCCCTCGGATTGACAGCGACCAGGGGATTCAAGCGATTGTGGTAAAGGATTTCTCCTTGCATCGAGATCACAGCCAATTCCACAATATAGCCATTCAGATCCGTTGTTTCCGTGTCGAGAATAATCGCTTCAGGATAGTTCAGCAAACGCATGGCTAGTTCCTGAGCCGATTGACGATTCAAAGGATACATATCTTCTCTTTTTCCTAGGAAAAGCGCCTTCCTCAACCATGAAACACGATGAAACCCCGGCGTGAAAACCTACAAATTAACCAACCGGCTGCTTTTCTCTAGGTTGGTGAGTGCCCTAATAATCCCTTCATACAGCTCTGCCACAGGGAAAGGGATCCCTACAGTTCCCAGATGAATGGTTTGTTTGGTGTTTTAGGAAATGCTCCACAGCGATTTGGTCTTGATCCACCAGCAGATATTCGTGAAAGGTGGGAATAGGCGCTGAATTTTTGATCCCGGTCGTAGCTGCGGCTGGCGGGGGATAAGACCCTGGTTGGAGGCAGAGCGGGCGCGGGGTGACACAGACATCTGGGTAAGTGTAGACATTCGCCCGGGGGATAAAGAGGCGCATAGCGGTGATAAAAACCTGGTAAGCCTGCCGGGATAAACGACTGCGCAAAATCACCAAAAGCGCTTGAACCAATTCGTTGTGGGCTGGGGTTCCACCGGGCATGACAATCACCTCCCCATTGCGGTACTCATGGCGCTCTTGGGCCAGTTCCTCCTGCTGCAAATACGCCTCGGGGGTGATGCCAAGGACAGTGCTCACAGGGATCCCTCATCCTGTGTCCTATTTTGGCAGGGATCCCGGATCCATTAAGATAGAAAAGCCTGAGTGGAGTCTTGGTGTGGAAGCTCGCTACAATCCAGCCGCCATCGAACCGAAATGGCAACAGCAGTGGCGGGATAGTGCTCTGGATCGTACCCCGGCTCTCCCGGATCCCGGTCAACCCAAGTTTTATGCCCTCTCCATGTTTCCCTACCCCTCCGGCAATTTACACATGGGGCACGTGCGCAACTACACGATTACGGATGTGATTGCCAGGGTGAAACGGATGCAGGGGTATGCGGTTTTGCACCCCATGGGTTTTGATGCTTTTGGTTTGCCAGCAGAAAATGCCGCCCTGGATAAGGGGATCCCCCCCGCCCAATGGACTTACCAAAACATTGCCCAGATGGAAGATCAACTCCGCCGTCTGGGATTGACCTATGACTGGGATCGCAAAGTCGTCACCTGCCACCCGGACTACTACCGCTGGACCCAATGGATCTTTCTGCAATTTTGGCGGGCGGGATTGGCTTACCAAAAAGAAGCTGCCGTCAATTGGGATCCCGTAGATCAAACGGTGTTGGCCAACGAGCAAGTGGACAGTGAGGGGCGTTCTTGGCGCTCCAAAGCCCTGGTGGAAAAACGCCTGCTCAAACAGTGGTTCTTGAAAATTACCCACTACGCCCAAGAACTCCTCGACGACTTAGAGCATCTCCCCGGCTGGCCAGAACGGGTACGCTTGATGCAAGAAAACTGGATTGGGCGTTCCACGGGAGCAGCCGTGACCTTTACGACCGAGTTTGGGGATCCCCTCGAGGTCTTTACCACTCGACCCGACACCCTTTGGGGGGCAACCTTTATGGTGTTGGCTCCGGAGCATCCCTTAGTGGCAAAACTCACCACCCCAGCCCAAGCAGAAACCGTAGCTGCCTATTGTCTGGCTGCCTCCCGCCGCAGTGAGATTGACCGTACCGCCGAGGACCGAGAAAAAACCGGGGTCTGGACAGGCAGTTATGCCATCAACCCCGTGAACCAGGCCCGCATCCCCATTTGGATTGCGGATTACGTCCTCATGGGTTATGGCACGGGGGCGATTATGGCGGTGCCTGCCCACGACCAGCGGGACTTTGCCTTTGCCCAGACCTTTAACCTGCCCATCCAAGAAGTCGTCCAGGCTCCTGACCGGATCCCGGGATCCCCCTTAACCGCAGCCTGGACTGGGGGGGGGGTGATGGTCAATTCTGGCCCCCTCGATGGGATCCCGGTGGGCAAAGGGGAAGGAGAAAGTGTTGCCGCGGCTATTGCCTATCTGGAGGCTCAGGGTTTGGGCAAAGGGCAAGTCACCTACCGTCTGCGGGACTGGTTGATTTCTCGGCAGCGCTACTGGGGTTGTCCCATCCCCATGATCCATTGCCCCAAGTGTGGTTTAGTGCCCGTACCCGAGTCGGATTTGCCGGTGATCCTACCGGAAGCAGTGCAGATCACCGGGCGGGGCGGATCCCCCCTCACCCAGATGCCGGAGTGGATGCAGGTCGCCTGTCCCCAGTGTGGCGCTGAGGCCCGCCGGGAAACCGACACCATGGACACCTTTATTGACTCCTCCTGGTATTTCCTCCGCTTTACCGATGCCCAAAACCACCAGGCCATTTTTGATCCCGTCAAAGTCAACACCTGGATGCCCGTGGATCAGTACGTAGGGGGCATCGAACACGCCATTTTGCACCTGCTCTACTCTCGCTTTTTCACCAAATTTCTTCGCGATCAAGGCTTACTCACCTGCTCTGAACCCTTCTTGCGCCTTTTGACCCAGGGCATGGTGCAGGGCCTGACCTATGTCAACCCCAACCGCCAGGACAAAGACCGCTGGATCCCTGCTGCCCGTGTGGTCTGGGATGAGCACAACCAGCCCCGGGATCCCGACACCGGCGAGCGATTGCAAGTCACCTATGCCACCATGTCCAAATCCAAAGGCAACGGCGTGGATCCCGAAGAAGTCTTGCGTCACTATGGCGCCGATACCGCCCGGATGTTTATCCTCTTCAAGGCCCCACCGGAAAAAGACCTAGAATGGGATGAAGCGGATGTTGAGGGGCAATACCGTTTCTTGCAGCGGGTTTGGCGGTTGGTGTATGAAGGGGTCTCCTCAGCGCCTGGGGATCCGAGCAGCAACGAAGGGGAAAGCAAAAGCCTACGCCGGGCCATTCACACTGCCATTCAAGCTGTCAGCGAAGATGTGGAACAAGGCTACCAATTCAACACCGCCATTGCCGAACTGATGAAACTCAGCAATGCCCTTAGCGACAGCCCCCTCAAGGGATCCCCAGTCTATCGGGAGGGCTTAGAAACCCTCGTGCTGCTTTTAGCCCCCTTTGCTCCCCACATCAGCGAAGAACTCTGGCAGGCCCTTGGGCACAGGGAATCGGTGCATCGCGCCCCGTGGCCCACCTGGGATCCCGCGGCCCTAGTGGTGGATACCGTCACCATGGTAGTGCAAATCAACGGCAAACTGCGGGATCACTTTGAAGCCCCCGTGAATGGGGATCCTGCCACCATTCAAGCCCTGGCAGAACAAACCGAGGGAGCCAAGCGCTACCTAGAAAATCAAACCATTAAAAAAGTGATTGTTGTCCCCAACAAACTGATCAATTTTGTAATTTAGGTAATTTAGTTTAATTAAGAACCCCTCTGGGGGCGGGCCAAAACCACACAATTGCGGCCTGAGTTTTTCGCTCGGTACAGCGCCTCATCAGCGGCATCACAGAGGTTGCGATTATCTTGATAATCCGGGTAGCAGGCAATCCCACAACTGAACGTGACCGTAAACTCCTTGCCATTAGCGTAGTGGCGAATTTGGGCAAACCCATCCCGGATTTCATTCATCACGTGTACCGCACCCACCCCATCCGTATTCGTCAAGACCACAGCAAACTCTTCCCCGCCATAGCGACCCACAATATCCGTTTGGCGCAGCCGTTGCAACAGCAGCCGCGACAAACTTTTCAAAACACTATCTCCACTGGCATGGCCATAGAGGTCATTTACACTTTTGAAATGATCCAGATCCAGCATCACAAAAGCCAAAGGCTGGTGATATTTTTCGGCACGGACAAGCTCTAAATCCAATTGCTCCTTCGTACGAGTATGATTGAGCAACCCCGTCAAACTATCTCGAATCATCAAAGAACGCAGGATGCGGTAGCGCTCCACCCGACTGGTAATCGCCCCAATTAAGCGTTCCGGCCGAATCGGCTTGGTGAGAAAATCATCCCCCCCCAAACGCATCGCATCCTGTTGTTTGCCCTGGTTCATCTCCGTTGATAAAAACACAATCGGTACACTGATATAGGTTTCCTGCTGCCGGATCACACTGGCAAGTTCCAAGCCCGAACATTGGGGCATATAAACATCAATCAAGATCAAATCCGGGCGAAACTCCACCAAAGGCTGTAAAACCTGCATCGGATCGGTGACACAGCAAGTCAACATCCCCGCCTGCTGCAAAATTGTAGCGTGGTAATTTGCCAAACTGACCTCATCATCTACAATCAAGACGCGAAAAGGTTCTTCTTGGCGGTGGGAAGTAAGCCAATCGAGCTTATCAATCAGGGATCCCACCTGCACAGGTTTTGTGAAATAAGCATCTCCCTTAGCCCGTACCGCTTGTAATCGCGCCTCCATATCATTGCGAATCGACGTAAAGATCAAAGGGATATGAACATGATAAATTTCCTGAATCTGCTCAATGATTTCGATTCCCGCTAAATGACCCTCTGGAAACATAATATCCAGAATAATTGCCGCAGGAATTTGCTCATGAATTGCCTCAGTTAAGTCCTTGAGTTGATGAAATGTTTTAACTTGGTAGCCAAAATAGCCGATTTGTAAAGAAAGTTCAGAAGCAACGATGGGATCATCATCCACAATAAAGACCAATTTGTGCTGACGCTGCAACTCTGATCCCAGGCGGTTACGGCTCACATCTGACCCCTGGTAACTTTGGAAGACAGTTACTTTTTCTGCAGCCTTCTGGGGAGAAACTCGGTAAAGAGCATCAAGAAAAGCAAAAACCTGTTGCTCCTGATCGGCAGTCGGTGGTAATTGGGTATCCAGAATTTTTTTGAGGAATAAATCAAACCGGCGGGCATGGTCACTGAGGGAATGAAGGCCAAAGGTGGCAGCGGATCCCGCCATATTGTGAGCTAGGCGATGGAGGGTGATCAGCAAACGCTGGTCTTTTTGGTCACAGAATTGATCCCATACTGAGCGCATCTGAGTTAGCTTACCGGGGATCTCATCCGTATAAGCCTTAGCCAACAGTGCTAGCTCTTCTTGCCAATCAGGTAAAGGATTCATGATACTTTTTCCACTTGTCCCGCAAGGTCGTCGCCAATGACATCGGATCAAAGGGCTTGGAAATCACGTCTATGGCGCCAATTTGCTTATAGTAATCTATTTCGTGGGATTGTACCTTGGCGGTCATGAAGATCACAGGGATCCCAGCTACCGCCGGTATCTTACGCAATTCTGCTAGGGTTGTGGGGCCATCCATCATGGGCATCATCACATCTAGCAGGATCAAGTCAGGAGCGAACCCTTCCACCTTGCCCAGAGCCTCCTCAGCGCCACTACAGATTTCCACGGTGAAGCCACCCACCATTGCCAAGGCTAAGCGGGCGATCATCTGGATATCAGGATCATCTTCGACATAAAGAATGCGATTCAGGGTCTGCATGCTGAGAATGATTGGAGATCTGGACTTATCCTAACCCTAACTCACTGCCTTAGTCATGATTACTCAGCTATAGCCAAGAAGACCGGATCCCCTTGAGCATCACATTGATTGATTCTTATTTTTTTCATTCGGGATCCCATCTATCGAAAGTTATCGTAAATCACCCAATGGGGATCCCTAGGTACTTGCTTAGGAGGAAATTCATCAGGGATATAGTTGTTTTGGTGGATCATAAAACATCTAGATTATTGTCCGATGCTTCTATTGGTTGGAGAAAAGAGCAGAAAGAAGTGTAAAGTTTTTAGTTTGAATGACCATAAACCAAACGACAATCTTGATTGATCAGATTTCTCACCGAGATCTTTGTGCTCAGACAACCAGTGCCAGCCAATCCCCGATGCGGCGGCTGTGATTGCGGATAATACCCAATAAATTCAGGCGTTGGCTGCGAATCTCTGGATCGGGATCCATCACCAACACCTCTTCAAAAAAACGCTCAATCTCAGGCACCATGGCGGCAAAGGCTTGACCGAGATCCTCTAAGGTATCTGTGGCTGGCAATCTCCGGCAAGCTGACCATAATGCCTGTTCTGCTGGCAGTTGCAGTGCTTTGACCACGGCATCGGGATCCCAAATGTCATGGGCGAGGGATCCCTGATTGGCAAGACGGATACAGCGGGTGACGGCGGCATAAAGGGTTGCTAAGGTGCCATTTTCTCGCCAGGTTTGTAGGGTTTGCGCCCGGGCCACAAGATGAAGGGGATCCTGCAGTGCCACCTGCCGCAGCTCAAGATCGGTTTCCGGTAAAACAGCATTGACCACGTCATAGGCAAAGGTTTCCTGGAGAAAGGCCCGTAGCCGTTGACTGAAAAACTCCAATAACGACTCTGGGATCTCCGGGATCCCGTAGGCAGTCTTGGCAAGATCCAGGCTGTCGAGGAGGGATAGATGCCACTGCTGCTGCACAAGCACACCAATGACGATATTGGCAGCCCGGCGCAGGGCAAAGCGATCGGAGGAGCCGGTGGGGATCCGTCCCAAGTGAAACAAGCCCACCAGGGTATCAAGGCGATCCGCCATGCCCACCACCGCCCCAGTGATGCTTGTGGGGTGTGGGGCGTAGTGCTCGGCAATGCCCTGAGCGACTAAGGGATGCTCTCCTTGCAAGCGGGCGTAGTCGGATCCCATCACCCCTTGCAATTCAGGAAATTCATAGACCATTTGGGTGACCAAATCCGCTTTGCACAACTGCGCGGTGCGCTGGATCAGGGCTTGGGTGGGCCCATCGAGATGCAATAAATCCCCTAATCCTTGGCAGACCTGGGTGATGCGGTTGACTTTATCCCCCAGAGACCCCAGTTCCTCCACAAAGGTGACCTTGGCCAGTTGGGGGATCCGATCCTGGAGGGCAATCTTCTGATCCTCACGGTAAAAGAAATCCGCATCCGCCAGCCGGGCCCGGATCACGCGACTATTCCCAGCGGCAATGGTCGCCGACTTGTCGGGATCCCCATTACTGACAGTAATAAAGTAGGGCAGCAACTGGGTGTACTCAGGGTCAGCATAAACCGGGAAATAGCGCTGGTGACTGGTCATGACCATAGTGATCAGGGCAGCGGGCAAATTCAAGAAAGGCGGGTCAAACTGCCCTACCACCGCAGTGGGCCACTCCACCAACTGGGTCACCTCCGCCAGCAAACCCTCAGGGATCCAGGCATACCCTGCCTGATTCCGGGCAGCCTGCACCACATCTTTGTGAATCAGCTCTTGGCGCTTTTGGGGATCCGCCATCACCCCGGCTTGCTCGAGAGCTTGTTCATAGTCCTCGGCATGGCTCAGGGCAATGGGCTGGGGATGCAAAACCCGGTGTCCCCAGGTGAGGCGATCAGCAACCACATTTTCCAAAGCAATGGGCAGCACCTGATCATCCAGCAGACAGGTTAACCAGCGAATTGGACGGGGAAACTTCAGCTCCCCCGATCCCCAGCGCATCAAGCGTTCTCCCTTTAGGGACGTAATCCAGCCAGGAAGGAGGGGCACAAGCACTTCCGCCAGGGGTTTACCAGCAGTGCGCTTCTGGGCAAAGACAAAAGCCCCTTTCTCCGTGGTCTGAATTTGCAGTTCTGCCAGGGATACCCCTTGTTTACGGGCAAAGCCTTGGGCCGCAGCACTCCAGGATCCCTGCTCATCGCTGGGTTGGGCGGGCGGCCCCTTGAGAATTTCCAGACGATCCGGCTGACGCTCTGGTAATTGGCTCAGGAGAACTGCCAAACGACGGGGGGTAGCAAAAATATGACTGTGGGGGGTAGGGATCCCTAGTTCTTGAATCTGGTTGGGGATCAGGCTCTGCCACTGCTCCATGGCGCTGCGGAGGAAACTGGCGGGTAATTCTTCCGTCCCGACTTCCAAAAGCAAGGTGGCCATAAGCACAACCCAGGATAAGGCAAGCGTTTCTTACTCTAGCATTGTTGGTAAACTACCCGGCTCCGACCGCTAAGCGGTACGGAGCGGGCTTTCAGCAGCCCTGAGCCTGCTCTGCTCTACCAGAGAACAAAACAAGCCCGTTCGCGAAGCGAGCCGTAGGCTTAACCTCTAGGCTGGTTTACGGCAGCCCCCAAAAGCGCAATCACAGTCGCGCCATTCCAATCCGCATCTCCTTCCCATCCACAGTGTCCACACTTGAACGACTTACCACTGCGGTAGGACTTGCCCTGTTCAGAATGGATGTGCAAACACCGGTGGCAGGTCTGCGACGTGTAGGCGGGCGGCACAAGAACCAGAGAAACCCCTGCAACCCTCGCTTTGTATTCCAGAAACTGCCTCAGTTGGTAGAACGCCCAACTATTTGACCTACGCCGTTCAGTCTTATTGCGAGGCTGTTGATTAGTACGCTCCCGAATCCCTGTCAGGTCTTCAATCGCCCAGAAAGGGATTTTGCTGTTTCTACAATACGAGTAGAGATGCGATGATTCACCCATGCTTGAAAGCGTCTCTCCCTGCCAGACAACCGTTGCAGGAGTTCTCTGCATCTGCGCCTCGAACTCCGTGT
>Ga0272446_1002430_pt1 | contig 25425 bp, 20 predicted proteins | sample YNPCB0061_FD_194587 | JGI IMG/M metagenome (GOLD analysis project Ga0272446, IMG submission 194587) | Hot spring microbial mat communities from Yellowstone National Park, WY, United States - YNP-CB-006-1 | ecosystem: Environmental > Aquatic > Thermal springs > Hot (42-90C) > Sediment | place...
AAGACGGTGTCATGGCGATCACGCTCAATGCTGCGCTGCGGGTGGTGCAGGTAGCGGTTCTTGGCGTACCCTTGGCGCGAGGGACGTATGTCTCAAGGTTGCCTTAAGGCGCGCTTAAGCTTGGCAGGCCAGGATGCGGCATTCTTGCCGCGGCCGGTCCCGCATCGTCCAGCCCGGCCCCGTTCGATCACTCCGGAGTTCGTTCATGTCTACACGCCATTTCGTGTTCATTGCGTATGCCTGCGCGCTGGCATTTGCCGCCGGCTCTGCCTTTGCTGGGCAAATCCTGCCGCTGACCGCGGCGCAGAAAACGCGGCTGGGTATCGTCGTCGCCGAAGCGCTTGCGCCGGCCGACGCGCCCGCGCTCGCGTTCCAGGCGCGCGTGGTGTTGCCAGCGTCCAGCGTGCGCGTGGTCGCCGCGGCCGGCGCGGCGCTCGTGACGCAATTGCACGTCCAGGCGGGCGACCCGGTGAGACGTGGCGCACCACTCGTCACCCTGTCGATGCCGGGACTGGCCGAGGCGAAAAATGGCCACACGCAGGCGCGCTTGCGCGCCGAGCTGGCGGACGCCAATGCCGCGCGCGACCGCAAGCTGTTCGACGAAGGCCTGATCGCGGAAGCGCGGCTGCGCGCGACCGAGACGGAAGCGCAATCGGCGCGTGCGGCGCTGGCGGCTGCGCAGGCCGCGCTTGCGTCGCTGGGGCAGGGCGCCGTGTCGGGCAGCACGATCACGCTGCTTGCACCGATCGCTGGCGTGGTCACGGAAAGCATGGCCCATCCCGGCCTGCGCGTGGACGCGGGCACGGCGCTGATGACGCTGGCGGATGTGTCGAAGCTGGCGCTGGAGATTCCACTGAGTCCGGAACAGGCGAAAGCGGTCGCGCTGGGTCAGCGCGTGCGCGTGCGGGACAGCGAGGCCGACGGCCGTGTCGTTGCCCTGCTGCCGCAGGTCGACGCCGCGCAGAGCGTGCTCGCGCGTGCCAGCCTCGCCGACCCGCACAAGCGCCTGCGCCCCGGCCAGTGGGTCCGGGTCGAGCTGGTCGGGCCGCGCGCGGGAGCGGGGCGCATCGTGCCCGCGTCCGCGCTGGTGTGGAAAGCGAACGCGCCGTACGTGTTCGTCGAAACCGCGCGCGGCTTTGCGCCGACGCCGGTGACCCTCATCCGCCAGAACACCAGTCAGGCCGAGGTCTCGGGTGTGCCGGCCGGCGCGCGCGTTGCCGTCAAGGGTGTCGCCGCGCTCAAGGCGCAGTGGCTCGGGGAGTAGCGCATGCTCAATATCCTCGTCGAATTCGCGCTCGCGCGACGCTGGCTGGTGCTCGCGCTCACGGTCGCGCTGGTCGGGCTGGGCGTGCGCGCGTTGCAGCAACTGCCCATCGACGCCTTTCCCGACGTGAGCTCGACCCAGGTCAAGCTCATCCTCAAAGCCCCCGGCATGACGCCGGAAGAGGTCGAGGCGCGCGTCACGCAGCCCATCGAAACCGAGCTGCTCGGGATTCCGAAGCAGACCGTGCTGCGCAGCCTGTCGAAGAACGCGCTGGTCGATATCACCGTCGATTTCGAGGAAGGCACCGACATCTACTGGGCGCGCCAGCAGGTCGCGGAGCGCTTCAATAACGTCAAGGGCGACCTGCCGGGGAATGTCTCCGGCGGGCTCGCGCCGATCTCGACGCCCCTGTCCGAGCTCTTCATGTTCACGGTCGAAGGCCCGCTCTCGCTCGCCGAGAAGCGCACGTTGCTCGACTGGACGATACGGCCGCAATTGCGGTCGCTGCCCGGTGTGGCCGACGTCAACACGCTCGGCGGCCGGGTCGTGACCTATTCGGTCGTGCCCGATCCGGCGGCGCTGGCGGCGCGCGGTGTCACGCTCGACGAGTTGCGGCGCGCGCTGGAAATGAACAGCCGCAACGACGGCGCGGGCCGCGTCAACGAGGGCGAGGAAACCTGGGTCGTGCGCATCGACGCCGGCGTCAAGGACCTGCCCGATCTGGCGAAAATCGGCATCAAGACGGTTGCCGGCACGGTCGTCACGGTCGGCGACGTGGCGCGGGTCGAACTGGGCGAAATGACGCGCTACGGCGCCGTCACCCAGAATGGTCAGGGCGAGGCGGTCGAAGGACTGGTGATCGGCCTCAAGGGCGCGAACGCCGGCGAACTCATCAAACGCGTCAAAGCCCGGCTCGCCGAGATTCAGGCCACCTTGCCCAAAGGCGTGACGATTTCGCCGTTCTATGACCGCAGCGCGCTGGTCGAGCGCGCGGTCGGCACCGTCACCAAGGCGCTGATGGAGGCCGCCGTGCTCGTCGTGGCGATGTTGCTGCTGTTCCTCGGCAACCTGCGCGCGGCGATCGTGGTCGCGCTGATCCTGCCGCTCTCCGTGCTCGCCACGTTCCTGCTGATGCGCCAGTTTGGCCTCACCGCCAACCTGATGAGTCTGGGCGGGCTCGCCATCGCCATCGGCCTGCTGGTCGACGCAGCGGTGGTGGTGGTCGAAAACGTCGTCGCGCACCTCGCGCACGATCCGGACAACACCGAAGTCAGACCGATCCAGCGCGTGTTGTGGGCGTTGCAGGAAGTCGCGTCGCCGGTGGTGTCGGGCATCGTCATCATCGCCATCGTGTTCCTGCCGCTGCTCTCGCTCGAAGGGCTGGAAGGCAAGCTGTTCGCGCCGGTCGCGCTGACCATCGTGTTCGCGCTCGCAGCCTCGCTGGTGCTCTCGCTCACCGTCATCCCGGTGCTCGCGTCCTTCCTGCTCAAACAGGCCGCGCACGAGGATCCCTGGCTGCTGCGCAAATCGCTCGCGTTCTATACGCCGCTGCTCGAACGCGCGCTGGCCCATCCCCGGGTCGTGTACGCCGTCGCCGGCGTGCTGATGGCCGGCGCGGTTGCGACCTACCCCTTCATCGGCAAGACCTTCATGCCGACGATGGACGAGGGCGACATCCTGGTGCAGCTGGAAAAACTGCCGTCGATCAACCTCGATGCGTCGGCGGCGCAGGACCTGCGGGTGCAGCAGGCGCTGCTGAAACAGGTGCCGGAAATCCAGCGCATCATCGCGCGCGCCGGCGCCGACGAACTTGGTCTGGACCCGATGGGCCTGAACGAAACCGACAGCTTTCTGGTGTTGAAACCGATGGCCGAGTGGCGACGGCACGACAAGGAATGGCTGATCGGCGAAATCCGCAAGGTGGTCGACGAATTCCCCGGAATCAAGACCAACTTCACCCAGCCGATCGACATGCGCGTGTCGGAAATGCTCACCGGCTCGCGCGGCGATGTGGCGATCAAGATCTTCGGCACGGAGCTGGCCACGCTCAACCGCCTGACCGAGGAAATCCTGGCGACGGTGGCCAAGGTGCCGGGCGCGTCCGATCCCTACACCCAGGCCAACGACGGGGTGCAGTACCTGCGCGCGAACATCGACCGCGACGCCGCGACCCGCTTCGGCTTGAGCGTCGACGACATCGCCGCGCTGCTGAAAACCCAGCTCGAAGGCGAAGTCATCGGCATGGTGCAGGTGGAAGGCCGGCGCGTGCCGATCCAGCTGCGCGGCGCCCCTGCGTTGCGCGACTCGCCCGACGCGCTGCAACAGGTGCGCCTGACGCTCGCCGACGGGCGCGTCATCGGCCTCGATCAGGTCGCCTCGCTGGCGCGCACCGACGGCCCGGTCGCGGTCAAGCGCGAGAACGCCGCGCGCTTTGCCGTGGTGCAGAGCAACGTGCGCGGGCGTGATCTGGTCAGTTTCGTCAACGACGCGAAAGCCGCCGTCGCGCGCGACGTGAAACTGCCGCCGGGCTATCGCCTGGTGTGGGGCGGCCAGTTCGAGAACCAGCAGCGCGCCGCCGCCAGGCTGATGCTGGTGGTGCCGGTCGCGCTGGTCCTGATCGGCCTGCTGCTCTATCTCACCTTCGGCTCTGCCGGCCAGGCGCTGCTGGTGATGGCCAATGTCCCGCTGGCGCTGATCGGCGGTATCTACGCGCTCGGCGCATCCGGGCAGTACCTTTCGGTGCCGGCGTCGGTCGGCTTCATCGCCTTGCTCGGCATCGCGGTGTTGAACGGCGTGGTGCTGGTGAGCCACTTCAACCAGCTGCGCGCGCAGGGCAAACGCGACGTCGAAGTCGTGCGCGACGGCGCGCTGCGCCGCCTGCGCCCGGTGTTGATGACCGCCTCGATCGCCGCGTTGGGCCTGGTGCCGCTGCTGTTCGCCACCGGCCCCGGCTCGGAAATCCAGAAACCGCTCGCCACCGTCGTCATCGGCGGGCTGGTGTCGGCGACCCTGCTCACGCTGGTGATGCTGCCGCTTTTGTATCGCCAGTTCATCCTGAAAGGAGAACGCGCATGAACGTCATGCGATCCCTGACACTCGCGCTCGCGCTGGCGACGGCCCTGCCCGTGGAGGCCGCCTACCTGCCGGATCCGCACGCCGCCGAAGCGGCGCTGTGGGCCTCGCCCGCCGTGGTGCAGGCGCGCAGCGAACTCGACGCGCAGCGCTTGCGCAGCGATGCCCTGAAACGCGGTCGTGCCGAATGGGCAGTGGGCCTGGACGTGGCGAACCGCCGCGTCGATTCGCTTGGTGAGCGCTATGCCGAATGGGGGGCGAGCGTATCGCGTCCGCTGCGTCTGCCCGGGCTGGCGGCCGCCGACCGCAGCCTGGCCGACGCCCTCGTGGCCCACGCCGGGGCGAGCCTCGGCGAAGCCCTGCACGAAAGTGGACGCCAGTTGCTCGCGCTCTGGTTCGATTGGCTCAACGCATCGAGCCAGGTCGGGCTGTGGCAGGAACAGACCCGGATCGCCGAACGTCAGCTCGACGCCGTGAATGCCCGGATCCGGCTGGGCGAGGCGGCTCGCGCGGAACGCGTGAGTGCCGAAGCGGCGCTGGCGCAGGCCCGGCTGCGCCTGCAGCAGGCAAGCAGCGGAGAACGGCAGGCACGCGCGCGGCTGCAGGCCGCCTATCCCGGAATCGAGGTGGTCGCGGTCGACGTCCTGCCCGCGCCTTCGGCGCCGGAAGGGCCGGTCGAGGCGTATGTCGATGCGGTGCTGGCGCACAGCCATGAACTGTTGCGGGCGCGCCAGAAGGCCGAGGTTCTGCGCGCGGAAGCGCAGCAACTGGCGAAGCGCGACGGGATCGACCCGAATCTGGGCGTGTTCTACCGCAACGAGAAGGGTGGCGACGAACAGGTGCTCGGGCTCAACCTGGGCCTGACCCTGCCGGGCGGCGCCCGGCGCAGCGACAGACTGGCTGCCGAGGCGCTGGCTGGCGCGGCGCAGGAGGCGGCGACGCGGCTCGAACAGCGTCTGCGCATGGAAGCGCGCGCCGCTTTCGAGTCCGCCCGCTCGCAGACCGCAAGCTGGCAGCAGGCCGAGCAGGCCGCCCGCGCGCTGGCACAGGCCGCACGCCTGGCCGAGCGCGCCTACGCGCTGGGCGAGGGCAGCTTCGACCAGCTTCTGGCCAATCGCCGGATGGCCGTGGAGGGCGAACTGTCGGCCCGGCAGGCGCAGGTGGAAGCGCTTGCCGCGCAGGCCCGGCTGCAACTCGACGCGCACCGCCTCTGGGCGCTCGACGCCGACGAAGCTGCCGATGCCGTGCATGCGCATCCATGAAACGGGATACGCATCGGCCGAACGTGGCGCGCGGCCGCCACAGGGCGCGGCCCGCGGCAGCCTGACGGGCTGCTAGGCCCACAACGCCGCGCTTCCCGGCCCGTAGAGCGCTTCGAGCGCGGCGCGGTCAAGCATGGCGTGTGGCGCGCCGGTTCGCCAGCGGCCGTCGCCGTATAGGAAGAGCAGGTGGTCGCAATGGCGCGCGGCCCAGTTGGGGTCGTGCAGGGTGAGCGCCAGCGCGCGGCCGGCGTCGGCGGCCCTGCGCGCCCAGGTCAGCACGCGCGCCTGATGCTCCGGGTCGAGATGGGTGAGCGGCTCGTCGAGCAACAGGTAGCGCGGCGCCTGGATATCGAGCTGGGCGAGCCGTGCGCGCTGCCGCTCGCCGCCGGACAGAGTGCCCAGCGCGCGCCGTGCGAGCGGCGCGAGCTCCCATTCGGCCAGCACGTCGTCGACCGGCCGTGCCGGCGTGGCGAGCGGGTAGCGGCCGAGCGCGACGAAGTCCGCGACGCTGCCGAGGAATCCGCCGTCGTCACCCTGCGGCAGAAGGCCGATGGCGCGCGCCCGCTGTAGCGGGGCGAACGCCGCCAGCGGTGTGCCGTCAAGCCGCACCGCGCCGCGCGCCGGGCGGGCAAGGCCGGCCAGCGTCGCCAAAAGCGTGGATTTGCCGGCGCCGTTGCGTCCGAGGATGCCGAGGATGTGCCCCGGGGCGAGTTCCAGGTCGAGCGCAGCGACCAGCGTTCGCCCGCCGGCCGCCAGCGTGATGTCCGCGGCGACGAGGCTCATGGCCGGCGCAGCAGACCCAGCATCAGGGGCACGCCGATCAGCGCCGTGAGCACGCCGACCGGCAGCTCGCGGGGTGCGGCGACGGTCCGCGCGAGCGCGTCGGCGACGACCAGCAGGGCGCCGCCGGCGAGCGCTGCTGCGGGCAGCAGGTGGCGGTGGGCGGCAAGACCGATGCGCCGCAAGGCGTGCGGCACCATCAGGCCGACGAAGCCGATGCTCCCGGCCTGCGCGACCACCAGCGCGGTCGCGCCGCCGGCAACGGCGAACAGCGCCCAGCGGGTCGGGCCGATCGCAACGCCGAGGGACGCCGCCTTGAGCGGCGAAAGCTGCAAGACGTCGAGGCGGTCGGCAAGGCCCAGCATGAGCGCGGTGGCGAGCGCCAGCGCGCCGCCGAGTAGGGCGGGCCGGTCGGGAAAGGCGAGGTCGCCCATGAGGAAGAACAGCATCCCGGGCAGGCGCTCGGCCGGGGCGAGGCTCAGGACCAGCGCGATCAGCGCGCCAAAGCCGGTGCCGATCATCACGCCGGCGAGCAGCAGCGGCGTGTGGTCGCGCGCCAGCAGGCGCCCGCCGAAGAGCGCGGCGACACCGAGCGCGACCAGGCTGCCGGCGAAGGCGAGCAGCGATATCCACGGCCACGTCAGGCCCGCCGCCATCCCGGCCAGCGCCAGCAGGCCCGCGCCGCCGGACACGCCGAGCAGGTAAGGTTCGGCGAGCGGGTTGCGAAACAGCGTCTGCATGAGGACGCCGGAGAGCGCCAGCAGCCCGCCGCAGGCGAACGCGGCGGCGACGCGCGGGGCGCGCAGCTCGACGAGGATCTGGCGCGCGAGCGCGGCGTCGTCGGGCAGGGCACCCGCGGCGAGTCCAAGCCCGACCGCCGCGGGCGCGGCCAGCGCGAGCAGCGCGATCTTGGCTTGCGGGGTCATGCGACAGGCTGCTAGGGTATGACGGTCGCGTGCCGGATGAGTACGGGTTCGAGCGGCACGTCGGTGAACGGCCCGCGCTCGCCGCGTGGTACGTTGGCGATGGCATCGACCACGTCCATGCCGTCGATGACGCGGCCGAACACCGCATAGCCCCAGGCGTCGGGGCGCTTGCCGCGGTGGTCGAGAAAACGGTTGTCGGCGACGTTGATGAAGAATTGCGCGGCGGCCGAATGCGGGTCCTGGGTGCGTGCCATGGCGAGCGTGCCGCGCAGGTTGGCAAGGCCGTTGTCGGCCTCGTTGGCGATCGGCGCCCTGTGCGGCTTCTCGGCGAGTTCCGCGGTCATGCCGCCGCCCTGGATCATGAAGCCGGGTATGACACGATGGAACACGGTGCCGTCATAGAAGCCGTCGCGCACGTAGCCGAGGAAGTTGGCGACCGTCGCCGGCGCGTTGTGGGCAAAGAGCTCGAGCGTGATGCGCCCCTTGCCGGTTTCGAGAACGACCCGGGGATTCGCGGGCGAGCCGCTTGGCGGCGCGGTGGACACGGCCTGCTGGGCGGGTTCCCTGGCGTGGCATCCGGCGATGCCCAGACTCAGGGCGAAAACAAGGAACGCGAAACGTCTCATCGAGGACTCCGTGGTGGATGGGCGCGCCATTGTATGCGCTCAGATGGGCATGAAGGCGAGGGTGGCGAGATTGACGATGCCGAAGCGGATCGCGCGGTTGGTCTTGTCCTCGATGATCTTGGCGAGCGTGTCCTGAATGGCGATCATCTTGCCGAACTCGCGCTCGAAACTGAGGTTGGCCGGGGTCCTGGGGTCCATGCTGTTGGTCAGCAGGAACAGGTCGCCATTGGCGGCGCGCGCGTTGGACAGCTTCCACACCACGGCCTCGATGTTGCGCGCGCTGTTGTAGAGTTTTTGCGCGTCGAGCTCGCTGAGGAGAAAGAACTCGGACTGGTGGCCATACGACGCCATGACCATGACGAGCAGGCCGTCGATCAGCGCACGGACGCGGTCGCCGCCGAAATCCTCGCGCCAGGCGTCGTTCAGGCTTGCCTGCCAGTCGCGTTTGCGCAGCTCGCTCTCGGCCCAGTTCGAGAGCGGCGCGAACAGCGCCTCGCTCGCCGCCTCGGCACTGGCGAAACCGCTCTTGCGCCACTCGCGCGGGTTGCGCCGGTACAGCTTCAAGGCCAGCGTTTTCAGGCTGGCGAGGACTTCCTGCTGGTGGGTCTCGCAGACGGTATCGATGTCGCCCTTGGCGAGATTCTTGACGCTGAAGGACTTGGCGCTGGTGCTGCCGTCCTTGCGCTGGATGGGCTGGCCGGCGCACGCCGCGAGCAGCAGCGCAAGGCCGATCAGGGCAGACAGACGGATGATCCCGAAAACCTCAGTCACGACGAGCAGCTTACCGCAATTTCCTTCGCCCAGGCGGGCGGCGCGGCAGCGTAGGCGGCGAATTGCGGCTGCTCGTCGAAGGGATGCGCAAGCAGCGTATGCAGCCGCGCCACCTCGCTGAAATCGCGCGCGTCGACGGCGCGGCGGATCGCGATCTCGGCCAGATGATTGCGCAGGACGTACTTCGGATTGACCGCGCGCATGGAGTCCCTGCGCGCGGCATCGGGCACGCCGTGCCGCCGCAGCGCGGCCGCATAGCGCCGTGCCCAGGCGGAGAATGCCGCACGGTCCCGAAACAGCGCGGCGAGTGCCGCGTTGCCGGCGTCGGCGTCGCTGTCGAAGTCGCACAGGCGGCGGAAGAAGATCGTGTAATCGACGCCGTCGGCCGCCAGCAGCGCGAAGGCGTCGAGCATCAGCGCGGTCGTGTCGGGATGCGGCGGCAGTCCGAACTTTGCCGCCATGCGGGCGAGGTAGGCGGTGGTGAAGTCGCGGGGGTAAGCGGCGATGGCGTCGCTCGCGGCGTCCACCGACATCAGCGGCACGAGCGCCTGCGCCAGGCGGGTGAGGTTCCAGGCGCCGACGTCGGGCTGCTGGTCGAAGGCATAGCGACCGGCACTGTCGGAGTGGTTGCACACGAAGCCGGGATCGAAGGCGTCGAGAAACCCGAACGGGCCGTAGTCGAGGGTGAGCCCGAGGATCGACATGTTGTCGGTGTTCAGCACGCCATGGGCAAAGCCGACCGCCTGCCAGGCGGCGATCAGCTCGGCGGTGCGACGGGCGACCTCGGCCAGAAACGCGGGATAGGGATCGGCGCGCCCGGTCAGCGCCGGAAAATGGCGCGCGATCACATGGTCGGCGAGCTGCCGGACAGGTTCGGTCTGGCCGCGGTGGTAGAACACCTCGAAGGAGCCGAAGCGCACGAAACTCGGCGCGAGCCGCGTCACCAGCGCGGCGCTCTCCACCTCCTCGCGGTACACCGGGCGGTCGCTGCCGACGAGCGCCAGCGCGCGGGTGGTGGGAATGCCCAGCGCGTGCATCGCCTCCGAGCACAAGAACTCGCGGATGCTCGACCGCAATACGGCGCGCCCGTCACCGCCGCGCGAGAACGGCGTGCGCCCGCCGCCCTTGATCTGGATTTCCCAGCCGTTCACCTCGCCGAGCAGGATCGCGCGGCCGTCGCCCAATTGCGCGACGTAATGGCCGAACTGGTGCCCGGCGTAGCAGGCGGCGAGCGGCTCCATGCCCGGCAGCAGGCGGTTGCCGGCGAACGTTTCGACGAACGCCGGGCGCTCGACCTGCGCGGGGTCCAGACCGATCAGCCGGCACGCGTCGGCGCTGTGGCAGACGAGGTAGGGATCGGGCACCGGGGTCGGCAGCACCCGCGCATGAAAGGTGTCGGGCAGGCGGGCAAAGGCGTTGTCGAAGACGAGTTGTTCGAGTGTGTGCATGGCGGGAGTTTAGTGGCTTGCGGCGTGGACGCGACCCGGCCGCAAAAAGGGTTACCGCAACGGGCGGCGACGCGCGTGTCGCCTAAACCCAGATTGTCCAGTAGGCGGCCCTACGGGCCTACGCGCGCCCTGGCGGTCATTTTGCGGCGTCTTTATCGGCCTCGCTCCGCGCCCATAGTCCCCACTATGGGCTTGTCGCGAGTGCGAAAATCCACTCACAAAATGCCGCGCCATCATCGCGCATCCTGATGGACAATCCGGGTTAAATGGACAGCGTGCGCTCACCACCGTTCCCCCTCGCCCGCAGCGTCGTCCGGCTGTGCTGCCTGCTCGCGTTCGCCGGGCTGCCGCTCGGCGCGCACGCGCTGCAGGTGGAGATCGACGCGCCACCGCAGATCGAACGGCTGCTCGCCGCCCATCTCGACATCGTGCGCGCGGCGCGCGACGCGGCGCCGATTTCCGCGGAAGAGCGCGAGCGGCTGTTGCGGGTGTCGGAGGCGACCGCGCGCGAGCTGCTGGCGACCGAAGGCTATTTCACGCCGCAGATCGAGGTGCACGTCGAGGACGGCGGCGACGCGGGCGTGATCCGTTACCGGGTCACGCCCGGGCCGCGCACGCGCATCGCCAGCGTTGCGATCCGCTACCGCGGCGCGCTGGCGGCGAGCGATGCGGCTGCCGAGCGCCTGCGCGCGCGCATCGCGCACGACTGGCCGGCGAAAGTGGGTGAGCCGTTCCGACAGGCGGACTGGACGCGCGCCAAGACCGACGTGCTGTTGCCGCTGTTCGCGGCGTCGTTCGCCACCGCGCGCATCGTCGAGAGCCGCGCCGAGATCGACCCTGCCACGCACAGCGCGGCGCTGACCGTGGTCATCGACAGCGGGCCGCGTTTCTATTACGGCCCCCTCGTCATCACCGGTGCCACGCGCTATCCGCGGGACATCGCGGCCAATCTGGCGCCGTTTTCCGCCGGCAAGCCCTATCGGCAGCAGGATCTGCTCGATTACCAGCGCGCGCTCGAAGCCAGCGGCTACTACGCCCAGGCGCAGGTGCGCATCGACCCTGATCCGGAGCTGGCGGCCGCGGTGCCGGTGCATGTGGAGCTGGTGGAAAAACCCGCGAAACGCGTCGGCGTCGGCGTGGGCGTCAGCACCGATACCGGCGCGCGGGTGCAGCTCGAGGGGCTGGACCAGAACGTCCTCGGGCGCGGGCTGCGGGTGCGGCTCGCGACCCGGCTGGAGACGCGCCAGCAGCAGGCGAGTGGCGAGCTGGACTGGCCGCGCGGCGAACGCGGGTTTTCCGACAGCCTCGGCCTGCGCCTCAAGCGCACCGACATCGCCGGCCAGGTCACCGAATCGACCTTGCTCGCCGCCAAGCGCGCGCGCACCCGCGGCACCGTCGATACCACGGCGAGCGTGCAGTTCCAGACCGAAACCCAGACGCTCGGCGGCGTCGTCACCCAGCACAACCAGGCCTTGAGCGCGAACTACGCCTGGGGCAAGCGCACCGACGCGCAGGCGGCGTTTCCGGTGGCCGGCTACGCCACCAGCCTCCAGGCCGGGGGGGCGCTCGCGGCGCTCTTTTCCGACCGCAGCTTCGTGCGGCTGTACGGGCGCCATACGCAGTATGTCCGCCTGGGCGACCGCGCCCGGCTGGTGCTGCGCGGCGAGGCGGGCGGCGTCGTGGCCGACGGCCGCGACGGCATCCCGACCGACTTCCTGTTTCGCGCCGGTGGCGACAATTCGGTGCGCGGCTATGCCTACCAGAGCCTGGGCCGGCGCGTCGGCGACGCGGTCGAGGCGGTGCGTTTCCTGGCCACCGCGAGTGTCGAGGCCGACTATTTCTTCACCCCGGCATGGGGCGCGGCCTTGTTCGTCGATGCCGGCGATGCGGCCGACCGGATCGCCGACCTGGCGCCGAAACTCGGCTATGGCGTGGGCGCACGCTGGCGCTCGCCGGTCGGGCCGCTGAATCTGGACGTCGCCTATGGCGAGGCGACGCGCCAGGTGCGCGTGCACTTCTCGCTCGGGGTCTCGTTTTGAAACGCCTCGCGCGCGCGCTTGCCCTCGCCGTCCTGGCTCTCGGCGCGACGCTCGCCTGGCTGGGCGCGACCAACGCCGGCCTGCGCTGGCTCGCAGAGCGGATTGCGGTGGCGAGCGGCCAGCGCATCGTGGTCGCGGGCATCGATGGCCACCTGTTCGCGCCGTTGGCGATCGCCCGCATCACCGTGACGGGCGCGACGCAGCGGGTGACGGTGGACGACGCGCGCCTGACGTGGCGGCCGCGCCGGCTGTGGAACGGGGAGCTGGCGATCGATCGCCTGAGCGCCGCCCGCATCGACGTCGAGCGGCTGCAGCCGGCCGCGCCGCTGTCGCCGCCGCGCAGCCTGCGCCTGCCGCTGGCGCTGAACATCGCGCGCGCAAGCGTCGGCGAACTCGTGGTGCGCGGCGCAGGGCCCGATCTGCGTGCCGCCGGCCTTGGGTTTTCGCTCGCCGACGACGGCGCGCGCTACCACCTGCGCGGCGTCACCGTCGGGGTGCGCGACGCCGCCGCGACGGGCACGCTCGTCATCGCCAAGGACGCGCCGTTCGCGCTTGCCGGCGACTTCGCCATTGCCCGTGGCGGCGCGTTTCCGGTCAGCGCGACGCTCGCCGTGCGCGGCCGTCTCGAACGAATCGACGCGCGTCTCGATGCCGCCCGTGACGGCATGACGCTGCTGGCGGCGGCGACGCTTGCGCCGTTCGCGCGCGTCGCGCTGCAAAAGCTCCTGATCGCGGGCGACGGCATCGATCCGGCGCGCTTGCAGCCGGGCGCGGCGCACGCGCTGCTGGCGTTTTCCGGGGTGTTCGAGGGCCAGCCCGGCGAGCGTCTGCTGGGCACGTTCAGTCTCGTCAACGCGCAGCCCGGGCGCATCGACGCCGAGCGCCTGCCGCTGCGCAGCGTCGTCGGCGCGGTGGTCGGCAACGGTACGGCCGCGGATTTCAGCACGCTGACGATCGACCTCGGCGCTGCCGGGCAGCTTTCCGGCAGCGGGCGCTGGCGCGCGGGGCAATGGTCGCTCGCGCTCGACGTCGCCGCGCTCGATGTCGCCGCGCTTCACGCGCGGCTCTATCCGACACGCATCGCGGGCCGTCTGGCGCTCGCGGGCGACGGCGGCGCGCTGCACTTTTCCGCACGGCTGACGGAGCGCGAGGGCACGGCGCGCTTCTCGGGCAGCTATGCCGGTGGCCGCCTGCGTCTCGATGCGCTCGACGTGGCGAGCCGCGGCGCGCACCTCGCCGCCGCCGGCTGGGTCGAGCGTGCGGGATCGCGCGCGTTCGCGGCGCGCTTCGATCTTGCCGGGCTCGATCCTGCGCGTTTCGGAGACTTTCCGTCGGCGCGGCTGATGGCGCGCGGCGAAATCGACGGCCACTTCGTGCCGACGCTGGCGATTGCGAGCCGTTTCGAATTGCCGGGCGGCGACGTCGGCGGCCGTCCGCTGCGCGGCGCAGGCCGCTTTGCCTGGGCGGACGGCGCGCTGCGCGACGCGCTGGTGGACCTCGATCTCGCCGGCAACCGCGCCCATGTGGCAGGCGCGTTCGGCCGCCCGGGCGACCGTCTCGTGTGGACCTTCGACGCGCCCGCACTCGAAAGACTGCAGGTCGGACTTGGCGGGCGTCTCGCCAGTCGCGGCAACATCGCCGGCAGCGTTGCCGCGCCGCGCGTCGCGGTCGAGGCGCACGCCGAGAACCTGCGCCTGCCCGCCGGCGTCGACGTGGCGCGGCTCGACCTCGCGCTTTCGCTCGCCGCGGGCAGCAGCGGCGCGCTCGACGGCCGGGTGGACGCGCGCACGCTGCACGTCGCCGGGCAAACGATCGGCCAGCTGCATGTGACCGTGGCGGGGCGGCGCGATGCGCATGTGGCGTCGGTCGAGGCGTCCGCCGTCGACCGCGAACAGCGCGCCTGGCAGGCGAGCGCGCGCGTGAGCGGCGGCCTGGACGGCGTGCGGCGCTGGCGCGGGCAGATCGTCGCGTTCGAGCTCGCGGGCCCGCTCGCGGCGCGCCTGCGCGCGCCGGCGCTGCTCGACGCGGGCAGCGACGGCGTGAGCGTGCAGAACGCCAGCCTGGCGTTCGCGGGCGGCGTGGCCGACGTGACGCAACTCGTCCTGCGCGACGGCCGGGTGCGCAGCGCGGGGCGCTTCGACGCCATCGATCTGGCGACGCTCCTGGCGTACCACGCGGCGCCGCTGCCGGTGAGTACCGATCTGCGCCTGGCCGGGGACTGGCGCGTCGACATCGGCACAACGCTCGACGGGCGGGTGCGCATCGTGCGGCGCGCGGGCGACGTGCTCAGCCGCGATCCGGCGCTCGCACTGGGCCTGCAATCGCTGGCGCTCGACGCCGAGGCCGTCGCCGGCGTGGTGGCGGCGCGCCTGGTGGCGGTGTCGACTGCGGCCGGACGCATCGAGGCATCCGGCGAGCTGCGCGTCACGCACGACGACTGGCTGCACGCGCCCGTGCGGGCCGCGTTGCACGCCGAGGTCCCGAACCTGCGTTTCCTGCGCGCCTGGCTGCCGCCGGACGTCACGGCCGACGCGCGACTCGGCGTCGATGTGGAGGCCGGCGGCACGCTCGCCGCGCCGACTTTCGCCGGCAGCGTCGCGGCGACGGCGATCCGCTTCGCCATGCCCGAGGAAGGTGTGCTGATCCGCGACGGCACGCTCCGGGTGCAGCTCGCGGGCGATCGGCTGCGGCTCGCCGACGGCGTGCTCTTCGGCCAGGAAGGGCGCATCCGGGTGCAGGGCGCGGCAGCGCTGGCCGATCCGGCGCTCGGCCTCAGGCTCGATTTCGAGCGTTTTGCGGCGCTCACGCGCAGCGACCGGCGCGTGTGGCTGTCGGGCGCCGCGCGCCTCGCCTTTGTGGACGGCCGGCTGCTGTTGGGCGGCGCGCTCACCGCCGACCGGGCGCGTATCGAGTTGCCCGCCGGCGAGCGCCCGCAACTGTCGGACGATGTCCACGTCAAGGGCCGCGCGCCGCGTCAGCCGCTGGCCGCCCGACGCCTGCCGGTGCGGGTCGATCTCGCGCTCGATCTGGGGCGCGACACGCGTTTCAAGGGCGCCGGGCTCGACGCGCGGCTCGCCGGCAGCGTGCGGCTCGCGAGCGCGGAGCCGGGTCTCACCCTGCAAGGCAGCATTCGCGTCGCCGAGGGGCAGTACCTGGCGTTCGGGCAGAAGCTCGACGTCGTGCGCGGGGTGTTGAGTTTCGTCGGCCCGCCGTCCAACCCCGGGATCGACCTTTTGGCGGTGCGCAAGCTCGCCGACGTCACCGCCGGGGTCAAGGTGGCCGGCACGGTGCTGGCCCCGATGGTGAGCCTGTATTCCGATCCGCCCCTGCCCGACACCGAGAAGCTCGCCTGGCTGGTGCTCGGCCACGGGCTGGAAAACGGCGGCCGGCAGGAATACGCGCTGCTCCAGACGGCGGCCGCGACGCTCCTCGGCAGCGGCGGTGCGGGGCTGGCGCAGCAGCTCGCCGGCGCGCTCAACGTCGATACCCTGGAGGTGCACCCGGGCGACAGCGAGAACCTCGCCAGCACCGTGGTCAGCGTCGGCAAGCGGCTGTCGTCGCGCGCCACCGTGAGCTACGAGCAGAGTCTCGACGGCCTGAGCCAGTTGGTGAAGGTGCTCTACCGCGTGAGCAGCAAACTGCGCGTCGAGGCACAGGCCGGGCAGCCGAGCAGCCTGGATCTCTTTTACACCCGCGAATTCGATTGAGCGCCGCGCTTTGGCGGATAATGGCGGCTGGTTTGTCGGAGGAAGCAATGTTGGGACTCGCGAGGCGCCGGTTCGCGCCATGGCTCGTATGCGTGGCGTGGCTGATCTGCGGGCCGGCGCAGGGCCTGGCCGCGGAGGCGCCTGCGGCGGTGCCGGCGGCGCGCCCGGAAGCCGACTGGATCGCGCAGGCGCGTGCGCTGGAGAGCCGCCACGACTGGCAGGGACTGCTGGCCTGGGGCCGGCAGTGGGCGGCTGCCGATGCCAAGAGCGCCATCGCCTGGTTCGTGCAGGGGCGCGCGTTGAGCGAGCTGCGGCAGTATCCGCAGGCCATCGCCGCGTACCAGCGCAGCATCGCGCTGGAGCCGAACGACGTCTACGCACGCAACAATCTCGGCAACGCGCTGCGCGACTCGCGCCACTATCGCGAGGCGATGCTGGCGTATCGGGAGGCGGCGCGCATCGACCCGGACTACGTGCCGGCGTGGCACAACATCGGCCTCACGTATTACGGCGTGAAGGGCGAGTCCGGCCTCATGGATGCCTGGGTGCAGGCGCGTCTCATCAACCCGGAAATGGCCAACGCCTGGTACCGGCTGATGATCGAATACTCGCGCACCGGCAACGAGGCCATCGCGCGCGACGCCGTGCGCGTGTTGCGGCGCGTCAAACCGGGCGAGATCGACCGCCTGTTCAATTTTCTTCTGAGCCGTATCGGATGAAGCTCCCGGACGCCCAGCAGTACCTCGACAACGCCGAGCTCATCGCCTCGGCCGAAGCGGTGCAGACCACGCTCGACCGCATGGCCGGCGACATCACCCGCGAACTGGCCGGCAGCGCACCGCTGGTGCTGGCGGTGATGGGTGGCGCGGTGGTGTTCGCCGGGCAGTTGCTGCCGCGGCTCGCGTTTCCGCTGCATTTCGACTATCTGCACGTGACGCGCTATCGCGGCGGCACCACGGGCGGCACGGTCGAATGGCGTGTGCTGCCGGGGCAGGACGTGGCCGGCCGCACGGTGCTCGTGCTCGACGACATCCTGGATGAAGGCGAGACGCTGGCGGCGATCCGCGACAAGCTGCTGGACATGGGCGCGACGCGCGTGCTGTGCGCCGTGCTGACCGACAAGGACAACGGACTGGCAAAGCCGATCCGCGCGGATTTCGTGGGCATGACGGTGCCCAACCGTTACGTGTTCGGTTGCGGCATGGACGTCTACGGCCTGTGGCGCAATCTGCCGGCAATCTACGCGTTGAAAATTCAATAGGAGACATCGTGCTCGGCATCATCGGCGGTACTGGGCTGACGCAGTTGGCAAATCTCGAGATCACCCATCGGCAGGTCGCCCGCACGCCCTATGGCGAACCTTCCGGGGCGTTGACCTTCGGCCGTATCTGCGGTCAGGAGGTCATCTTCCTCGCCCGTCACGGCTACGGCCACACCATCCCCCCGCACGAGGTCAACTACCGCGCCAATCTGTGGGCATTGAAGGATCATGGCGTCGATCGCGTGGTGTCGGTCGCCACCGTGGGCGGCATCCATGCCGAGCTCCTCCCCGGCATGCTGGTGATTCCGCACCAGATCATCGACTACACCCACGGCCGCGCCAGCACGTTTTTCGTCGATGGCGACAAGCCGGTGACGCATCTCGACTTCACCGTGCCCTACTGCCAGGCGATGCGTACCGCGCTGCTGGCGGCGGCGCGCGCGTCCGGCATCAGCGTGCGCGACGGCGGCGTCTATGCCGCGGTGCAGGGGCCGCGCCTGGAGACCGCGGCGGAAATCGACCGCCTGGAACGCGATGGCGCCGACATGGTCGGCATGACCGGCATGCCGGAGGCGTACCTCGCGCGCGAGCTCGAACTCTGTTACGCGGCGGTCGGCGTGGTGGTCAACTCCGCCGCCGGGCGGGGGCTGTCGACCAACGGTATCCAGATGGAGGAAATCCAGGCCGTGCTCGGCGAGCTGATGACCCAGGTCAGGCATCTCCTCGAAGCGCTGGTGAAGCGCGATGCCGATCGCTGCGTGACCTGAGGGCCCCGTGTTGCTCACGCGCATCCTCCAGTCCCAGGGTTTTGGCAGCCGCCGCCAGTGCGCCGCGCTGATCCGCAGCGGCGCCGTCGCCTGCAATGGCGAGACCCTTCTCGACCCCGACGCCGACGTGCCGACCGCGGGCCTCGTCCTCGCCGTCGACGGCGAGACCTGCGCGTATCGCGAACACGCCTACGTCGTCATGAACAAGCCGGCGGGGTACGAGTGTTCGCGTTCGCCGCGCCACCATCCCGGTGTCTTCGGCCTGCTGCCCGCGCCGCTGGTGACGCGCGGCGTGCAGTGCGTGGGCCGGCTGGATGCCGATACCACCGGGCTGCTCCTGTTCTCCGACGACGGCGCATTCATCCATCGCCTGATCTCGCCGCGCAAGGCGATACCCAAGGTCTACCGCGTGCGCTGCAAGCACCCCGTCGCGGATGACCTGCCGGCGCGCCTGGTCGGCGGGGTGGCGCTGCGCGACGAGGCGTTGCCGGTCGCCGCGCGCGCGTGCGTCAAGGAGGGCACAGACGGTCTGCTGCTCACGCTGGGCGAGGGCAAGTACCATCAGGTCAAGCGCATGGTCGCCGCCGCCGGCAACCGCGTCGAGGCGCTCGAACGCATCGCCATCGGCGGCCTCGCGCTGCCCGCCGACCTGCCCATCGGCGGCTGGCGCTATCTCGACGCGCACGAACTGGCGCAGGTGGAGCACGGCTGATGGCGGTCCGCGAAGTCCTGAAAATGGGCGATCCGCGGCTCCTCGTGCCGTCGCGGCCGGTGGAGGAGTTCGCCACCGGCGCGCTGCGCGAACTCGTCGCCGACATGCACGACACCATGCGCGCCCTGAACGGCGCAGGGCTTGCCGCGCCGCAGATCGGCGTCAACCTGCAGGTGGTGATCTTCGAGGTCGGCGCCAACCCGCGCTACCCCGGCGTCGAGCCGGTGCCGTTCACGGTGCTCGTCAACCCCACGCTCACGCCGCTTGCCGACGACATCGAGTCGGCCTGGGAGGGGTGCCTGTCGGTGCCCGGCATGCGCGGCCTGGTGCCGCGTTACCGCCATCTGCGCTATCAGGGCTTCGACATCGACGGCCAGCCCATCGACCGCAGCGTGAGCGGATTCCACGCCCGCGTCGTCCAGCACGAAGTCGACCACCTGCTCGGCATCCTCTACCCCATGCGCATCCGCGACCTGCGCAATTTCGGCTTCACCGACACACTCTTTCCGGGCCAGCATCTGCCCGACGACTGAGCCGCCGGGCATGCTTCGTGCATGCCTAAAGTTGCCACAGGGCGCGCCGTTACAGGCGCATCACCTGCAACGCAACGCACCCCAACGGCAACATGAACATCCCGTCCGAACTGGTTTTCGTCGAAACCCCCGTCGATGGCGTCGAGGGCATCACCCCCGTGCGGCCCGGACGAACGCGCGGACGCATCAACGAACTGCCCGGCGAAAAATCCAAACCCGCCGCCCCCGCCAAACTCAAGAAACAGCCACCGCGCAAAGCCCCCGCACGCGGCCGCTTCGTCGACGAATACGCCCGCCCGCCGGCATAGGGGGAGAGCACCGGCGCCCGGTTCGAGATGCCCAGTGTCTGCGGCTGCGTGACGGGGTTTTCAACGGCCTGGCCACGGATCGCCGATAAGCCGCGGGCGCCGAAGGCGACCGCCAGCCTCATCGGCTTTTCAGCCCGCAGTCCCGTATTGCGGTGAATCCTCTCTCGCCACCACGGTGTCGTACAGCCCATAATGCGCCAGGCCCGGATGGCTCTCGATGCCGGTATAGCGCAGCGAGGCATCCTCATAGCGGCGAAAGGCGAACACCGCCTGATTCAGCTGCTCGGTATTGAACACCTTGAGCCGCACGAGCAGGTGAAAGTCCTGCACCGTAAGTCCCGTGACGGCCAGGAACAGATCGGGCTCGATCCGGGTGATCACGTCCTGCAGCGTGTTCTCGCGGAAGTCTGTGAGGTACATGAACGCCGGAATGCGCGTTGCGAACTTGATGAGCTTCTCCTGCACCAGCTTGCGCTTTGACTTGTATTCCTTTTCCTCTTCGGTCAGTTGCTTCTTCTGCTTCTCCGTCAGGTCGCGGTCCTTGGCCTTGTTCTTGAGTTCCTTGACCTTCTCGCTCTTGTTGATGATGGTCTCGATGATGTTGTCGCCCAAGCTGCGCCACCCCTCGATGCGCTCCACGGCGGCCATGGCCTCGGGGTTATCGAGCACACGGCGCAGGGTGTCGTTGTCCACATTGACCAGCAGCGCGCTCTCCCACTTGCGAGCCAAGAGCGTGGCCGAGGTGCCGGCCATGGCGATGTCGAGGATGCCGCCCGCGTCGATCTGCGTCATGTTGGCGCCATCAAAGGCCAGCACGGGCAGGAACGACACCAAATCTTTCACGGCGTTCTCCGGGTTCGGGTCGTGCGGCGAAAGGCCGATGCCGTATTCCGAAATCTGCCGCAGCGCCCGCGTGGGCGCGAAGTCGAACACGAAGCAGACGGGCTTGAGGATCTCCTCCGCATTCGGGTCGTCGCCATTGGGGTTCCTGATGGACCACGGCGACTGCACACGGAACGCCGCCTGGAAGTAGGTCTCGGGTGACTTGAGGTTGCGCAGCATCAAAATCGCCGACCACTGCGGCACCGTCACGCCCGTGGTGAGCTTGCCGCAGGAAAGCGTGATGGTCTTGGTGTCGAAGCCGCTGCTGATCGCGCGGCGTACCGGCGGCAGCGCATCGAGGCCGATGCCCGCGGACGACCCCGCCGCCGCCACCACGGTGTAGTCATGCCAGAAGGTGTTGTGCTTCTCGGCCAAGAGGTTCGCCATCGCGTGACAGGCGGCGACATTGGGCAAAAACCAGAACGAATGTTGCAGGTAGGGCAAAAGCCGCACATCCGAATAAGGGAAAGGCGGCTTGGTGCCCGTCTTCAGAAATTCGCTGGCCTTGGGCAGATACTGGCCGCGGATGATGTCCAGCCACTTCTGCACCTCGTCCTTGTGCTTGAACTGCGCAGTTTTTCCCGTGCCCGTCGCGGCGAAGAATTCGTTCAGATCGAATTCATCGAACTCGCCGGAACTGGCCACCGCAAGCAGCTCGTCCGGCATCTGGTAAGTCAAGAGCCGCATCTCTGGCAGCGCGGCATAGGGGTTGGGCTTGTCCGGATGCTCGCGCGCGAACGCCTCCTTGGCGCGCTGCTCGTCGGTGTAGGTCCAGTTGAAAATCTGCTCCTCGATGAACTCGCCGGTGGCCAGCGCCCGGAACGGCGTGCCGGAAAGATAGAGATACGCCTTGGTGGTGATCGGCAGGAACTCGGTTTCCTTCTCCGAGAGCACGGCGAGGTCCTCGTTCACGTCTTCCAGCCCGGCGCCGTATTCGAGCTTCGCCTCCTTGCGGGCGACCGCCTCCTCTTCACCCTCGAACAGTTCCTTGGCCGTCTCGCGCCAGGCGCCGAAGTGGTATTCGTCGAACACCACCAGGTCCCAGTTGAGGGTGTGAATCCACTCGTTTTTCGGCTTGATGTTGCCCGCCTCGTCGCGCCCCAGCAGGTCCTGAAAGGAGCCGAAGTAAACGAGCGGGCGGCTCGCGTCGGCTGTGCGCGGATCGCCATCGGTGTGGCGCGAAAAGAATTGCCAGCCGTCGAAATCCACATGGCTTTCGAGGTCGCTCTGCCACGCATCCTCCACGGCGGGTTTGAAGGTCACCACCAAAATGCGCTTGGCGCCGAGCTTTTTGGCGAGCTGATAGGTGGCGAAGGTCTTGCCGAAGCGCATCTTCGCGTTCCACAGAAAGCGCGGCACGGCATTCTGCTCTTCAGCCCAGATCGATTGGAAATAGGCGTGGGTCTTTTCCATCGCCTCGGCTTGCTCGGCGCGCATGGCATAAGTTTCGTGGTGCGTGCCGGCGAACCGTTGCCCGATGCGCAGTTCGCTAAGCACGGTTCGCACGTCCGCGACCGTGCAGCGCACCCATTCGCCCGTGACGATTTCAAATTTCTTCCGTGCGAGCGCCGCGCGCACCTCGAAGTCGGTGAAGAGGCTGCCGTCCTCGCGCTCGGCGGGTTCATCCAGCTCGATGCGGTAGTTTTTGATCGCGGCGGTCTTGAGCTGCTCGGCGACGCGTTGCTTGACGTCGCGCGTGGTCTGGCCAATCTTGAGCAACCCCGCGTGCGCCGCATCGTCAATCGAATAGGCGTAGATGCGCGGCCGGCCTTCCGGCTTGGGGGCGAGGATTTCGTCGATGGGTTTAGCCATCATTCCCCTCGCCGTTCGGTTCTATCGGGCGGATCACCGACTCGATGTAGGCGATCTCCTTTTCCGTCAAGCCGTACTTCGCATACAACTCGGCATCGGTCCATAGCCGATCCCAAGTCTGCTGCGGAACCCATGAATAGGTGGACCGGAGCGCGTGCTGTGTGATCTTGCGAAGCGAGACAAGGAAACGGAAGAACTTGGTCCTGGTATAGCTCTGGAGGCTATTCGCCGCTTTTTCGCTCGCGAGGGGTCCAGCGACCAGATACGTCTGTGTACAAACCGAAGCGGGCGGAGCTACGATTGAAGGCCCAAGAACCAGCGCCGGGGTTGCGCCACGTTCACCGTACGCCTCGGGAAGAAGCACCTTCCATGAATCGATTAGATGTACGTTCTTACTGATGCAAGATCGGGCCGTATAAGCCACTACGCGCCGTCCTCGAACTGTTAAGTAGAGCGCGACCGAGCCGCGAAAAGGCTTGTCCTTGTAGTCGGAGAAATTCGTTGCCAAGCCAAACGGGGTATCCCCGCTAATCATCGTATCCATCGTCGGTTCGCGGAGAGCCTGAACTCGTTCGAGAATCTTCAGTGCGCGATGGTCTCGGATGAAGATGTCGTGCGCGCCAAGGTCTCTCGTGATCGTGGGGTGTCGCTCCTCGCCTTGAAATAGGGTGTATTGCGCATCACCTTGGTAATCGCGACGCCAGAGGAAGTACCCAACGCCCCCCTCGAAATCTACACCGGGAAACGCCGTTGACATTTTTGTGTAATCGACAAGGTGGCTGATGTGCCGGTCGGTGAGCATGCTCTCGCGGAACTCGTCCATGCCACGCCCGCCTGCCATCCAGCGCGAAGGGATGACCATGCTGAGATAGCGTGGTTCAAGCTTCTTTGCCTGCTCCACAAACAGGTGATAGATGGATGAATCACTGGTGCCGCCAGCGCCGCCTTTCATCTGATAGGGCGGATTACCGATAATCACGTCGAATTGCATGTTGCCTCCAAACAACTCGGACATCCGAGCTTTGATGTCGTCAGTGTGAATGAACGCGTAGGCGTGGGTTTCAAGCCCTTCGTCGCGGTCAAAGATCGTTCGCGGCGCACCGCAGTAGGCGCATTTCGTGCCCTCCCACGTGTGCTCCATGCGCTCGAACCAGATGTTCCCGTCGTCGGTCGCAAATGCCTTGCAGATGGAATGCGGCCCCTGGGCGTGCTTGCTGCAATAGACGCTGCGGCGCGCCATCATCGCGGTGAGCCGCGTGATGCCGATGCCGAAAACCTGCCGCGTCAGAATGTGATCGACGCGCGCTTGCAGGTCGGGTATCTCCTGCGCGAGTCCCTGCACCAGCCGCCGCGTGATCTCGCGCAAAAATACGCCGGACTTGGCGCAGGGGTCGAGGAATTTCACCGTCTTGTCCGCCCAGAGGTTCGCGCCGCCATGATCCTTCGCCCACGCTTGGGCCAAGGTGTCCAGCATGCGGTTAGCGAACTCGGGCGGCGTGAACACCTCGTCGTTCGAGAGATTGGCGATGCACGAGAGCACATCCGGGTTGCGCCCGCGCAGCGTGAAGGAGACTTGCCCGGTCATGGGTGCGCACCCAGCACGAACCGCGCGCGTTCGATGCGCAGCATCTTGTAGGGCGTCATGAACCGCACGCCGACGCCCAGGCAGGCATCGGGAATCTTGATGCGATTCGGCGAGCCGGATTGTGTCTCATGGGTCACCAGCACGTGATTGCCAGCCAGCGCGTGAGCGATCAGATAGTAGTCGGCGGCCTGGAGAAACGTGTTGATGGCGGCGGGTGCGTATTGCTGCCCGGTGGCCCATGTGCTGACCTGTGTGAACTGTGGCGCGAGCGTCGGTGGAGTACGCTTGAATAGCCCTTTTCCGTGCGTGTTTGCCCACTCGGTCAGTTCGTCCTGCCCGGCCTTGATTTCATCGGCGACTTTATCAATGCTGAATACCAAGCCCGCATTGGCCTTATGCACCAGCCAATCCCAAAATGCCGGGCAGAAATCCAGCCCGTAGTGCAGATTCTTTGCGCGGATGAACACATCGGTATCCAGCAGATAACTCATGCCATCACCCCCAGCTCGCGGGCGGCCTCATAAAAGGTGGCCGTCTTGCGCATGCCCAGAAGGCGAAAGGCCTCAGAAAAAGAGGTGAAGCCTTCCAGTGTGCTGGCAACGATGGCGCGGGCAAAACGTTTGCTGGTACGTGCGCCCAGGCTACGGTAGAAATCACCTCCACCGCCGCTACGCTCGTTCAACGTACGCAGCTGTTCCTGTTCCTCACGGTAGTGCTGCCACAGGGTCGCCTGGTCGATGAACCCGGCATCGAACAGACGGCGCAGGGCAACCAAGGTGCTGACCTTGAATTCCCGCGCAAGCCGCTGGATTTCCCGCGGAACCGGCAGATCACGGTTGTGCGTTGCCCGCAGTTCCTCCAGGGGCATCAGCAGTTCTGCGGCGACCTGGTTGCACCAGCGCTCGGTTTTCTGCTCGGGCACCTGTCCTGCTTGCGCATCCGACACGCCAGATGCGCCCAGCCACACATGGGCCAGCTCGTGGGCCAGGGTGAACATCTGCGCGGCCTTGCTGTCGGCGCCGTTCAGAAAAATCAAAGGGGCCAGATCATCCACCAGCGCGAAGCCGCGGAATTCGCCAACGTCCAATTTGCGATGGCTGTTGCTGCCCACCACGGAGCTGACCATCACCATCACCCCGGCGTCTTCAGCCTTGGCGATCAACTGGCGCAGTGCGTCCGTCCAGGTGGGCAATTGGCGGCGTGCTTCGGTGGACAGGCCGAGCTGCTCGCGCAGACGATGTGCTACGGCCCCGGGCGCCTCCTGCAAAGTTGCGCTGCCGACGAAGGGCAGGGCCGGCAGGCCGTGCAGGCGGGCATGCTCCCGATACCAGTCCTGCCGCTGCTGGCACAGGTAGAGGGTGTCGAGAAGGTCGCTGCTGGGCTCACGCAGGGTTTCGTCACGCAGGGTGCGGAAGTCCGGCACCGGCAGCGCCAGCGCGGGTGGCTGGGGCAGGAAAAAATAACCGAAGGCCGTGTGCGTGAGACGCGCAAAGTTTTCCAGTTGTTTGAGCGTGGGCTGCGCTTCGCCGCTGAGCCACAAGGGCCACTTGGGAAAGCGTGCCGCCACATCGTCATCGTGCAGACGGGCGCGTTGCGCCGCCCAGCGCAGCACGGGGACGGAAGCCGCGACGGTGGTCATGCCTTCACCTCGGGCTCAAGGGCTGGCGTCT